>OQWE01000109.1_pt1 | contig 25671 bp, 19 predicted proteins | sample 1691591 | NCBI WGS metagenome assembly OQWE01 (sample SAMN03418265, study PRJEB22391) | human gut metagenome | biome: human-gut; feature: organic feature; material: feces | host: Homo sapiens | place: Tanzania | collected 2013-01
AAGGCGAAAAGGAAGTCGATAACGGCCGGATTCGGGATAGTTTTTCATGAAAGACACCCTGAAAGACGGCGTGGTCGGGGCGGGACCCTGATCGGTACCGTCATCGCACGCGACGAGAAGCACGGACGTGCATCCGATAAGCAGTACGAGCGTCAAAACTAAAAGCAACCTCGAAAGTTTTTTCATAAAATTTTCCTTCTTTTTGCCGATAATACTTTATTTGAGAAAAAATCTCTTGCATATATTTTATTATATAAATATATTAAAGTCAATATCGTTTCGGTGCGACAGGGCAGAACGGTCAGCGCGTATGAAATTACCGAAGACGACCGTCCCGCGGGATTCGATTTCGTCGGCTGGTTTGTCGAAAAAGACGGTGACGAAAAATTCGATTTCGCAACGAAAATCACCCAAAACGTCAAAATTTACGCTCACTGGACGCCCAACGGAAAATCCACGGAAGCCGACCTTAAAGGCGGCGTTTTCACGCAGGAAAAAGTGAAAATCAAAACCAAAGAAGGCGAAAAGGAAGTCGATAACGGCGTTTGGAGATACGTCACGGGCGCAAATAACGAAATCGCGCACGAAGAGTCGCGTTTCGACTTCGACACCGACGTTTTAAGAAAGTTAAAAGCGGCAAGCCCGAAAACCACGTATTCGGTATGGAAGGACGAAGAATGCAGCCTGACCATAAATAACGACGCAACAAACCTTGTCGTAAACCTTAAAAACGGCGACAACGTTTACTATATCAAAGCGGTTGCGGAAGACAGCAAAGTCACCGCTGTTTACAAAATCAACGTATATCTTGAACCGAAATACGACGTGAGCGTCATAAGGATTCAGGGTAATTACGAGTCCGGGGTAACGATTTCCGACGTCGCAAAGGGACAAAAAGCCACCGCGCCGAGCATCGCCACGTACGTCGGACACACCTTCGACGGCTGGTATTATTACTCGGAAGAAAAAAGAAACGATAAAGGACAAATTGTCGACGCGGACGAAGACAGCGGCAATATCCTTGTGAAAGTCGGCGATAAGTACTACCTTGCGGACGAAAACGGCAACAGAAGGTTCGCATACGTCGACGAAAACGGCAAAAAAGTCGTATTGTATAAAGGAAAATATTATCTGACCGATAAATCGGGCGCGCGCCTTGCTGACGAAGCGACCGAAATCTACAACCGCCTTGACGAAAACGGATTGCCCGTTTACGACGAAGGCAAACCAATCAAAGTAGGCTCGAAAACCGAATATAAATGGGACTTCAACGTAAACGTCATTGACCGCGAAGACATCACCGTGTTCGGTAAATGGACAACCAATACATACTCGATCACGCTCAAAATCTCGGAAGCGGATAAGGCAAAGGGCGCAAAATTCGCAAAAACCAACGAAACCGAACTCTTTATCGGTGGAGTAAACTTCGGCGCGACCGAAAAAGCGATTGAACAGCTTATAAGCAACAAAATCGGCGAAACGACCGACAGCAGTCGCCCGGTTGAAAAACCTTTTGCAACGTTCGCAGGCTGGTATTATACCGACGACCTGGGCAACGAAATCAAAGTCGTTGACGAAAACGGCAACGGCGTCCACGCGTTCGACTTTGCAAAAGATATCGATCTTGTCGCAAAATTCAACGCAGTTACTTACAAACTCGTCGTGAACGCAAACGACGACTCAATGATGCAGGAAGTTACGGGCAGCAACGACGCGTGGCCTTACGACCAGAAAGCGACGTTCACCGCAAACCCGAAAGACGGCTATACGCTTGTCCGCTGGCTTTTGAACGGCGAAGAATACGCCCCGTTCGGCGCAAACAAGAGCGTTGAATACAATATCGACGAAAAGCACGCCATCAATAAGACGATTACTTTCACGGCAGTTTTTGCCCCGAAAGACATCAACGTAACCCTCGTGGACACCGTTGACAACTACGGCAAGGCGTTCGTCGTGAAATACAATTCCGACGTCGTTTTGGGACAAGACGCGATCCCCGACGTTCCGAAACTGTCAAACGACGGGACGAAACGCTTCATCGGCTGGTATTATCTTGACTCGGAAGGCACAAAAACTTACGTCGTGAAATACAACGTCAACAAAAACGAAATTCTTGTCGGCAAATGGGCGTTCACGGAAGACGTAACTCTCACCGCAGAATGGCAGCCGTACGAGTTCCATATCGCGATTTACAAGGCGAAATCAAAGATCGCAATGCCCGACGCGGATATGGGCACAGTCAATATCGGCACGGGTTGGGACGCTTGGACGAAACTTACCGGAAGCACCGAAGAATACGACCTTGAAGGCTATACGAAGCCGTTTGACAACAATGCCGAATTCAGCGTTACGGCAAGCGTTTCGGACAACAATTATTACGTCTTCAAATGCTGGAAACGCCTGACTGCGGACGGACAACTCGTGGACGTTGCGGAAGGCGAAGTTGTGAATAACCAGCTTAACGTGAAAGTGCAGGAACAAGACGTCGCGTACGTTGCGATTCTGGACTATAAACCCGTAACCGTTACGTTCGACCGCGGCGACGCACCCGAATCGGTTGTCGTTCCCGAAAACGTGAACGTCGACTTCAACAAACCGCTGGCACTCAAAGTGCCCGAAGGCGCGCCCACCGAAAAAACCTTTGCGGGTTGGTGGTACGGCGAAGTTCAGTACACCGGCGCGGACGGCACAAGCGTCGATTACAAAACGATTACCGATCCCGAATTCATTAAAAACGGTATTAAACTTACCGCAAAATGGGTTCCCATCGAATACTTCGTCATCGAAAACGGCGTCATCGTCGGCATCGATGAAAACAAGGCGAAGAAGGGCGATTCCTATAAAACCGAATTCACGATAAACTTCGACGACGCAGTCCACGCAATAAAAGACGGCGCGTTCAAAAACAATAAGTTTATCAGAAAGATTACGATAAAAGGCAACATTCAGACCATCGGCGAAGAAGCATTTGCAAACAGCAATATCGAAGAAGTCGTGTTCGAAGGCAACTTCAAAGGGCTTGACATCGGCGCGGGCGCGTTCCGTAATTGCGTCAGGATCACGGCGATCACTCTTCCCGACAACGTGGAACAAATCGGTAATAACGTGTTTGAAGGCTGCTATAACCTTACAAATCTTGCGTATTCGGCAGAAATCCCGCTCGGCAGACTGTTCACGACCGTAAACCCGCAAAACGACAACTGGTATAAGGCGGAACAGGGCGGCGTTACCTATTATCTGCCCAAGAAACTGAAAGAAATCGTCGTTACCAACACCGCTACGGCGATTGCGGATTACGCCTTCCAGAACGCAACGCAAATCACGAAAGTTACGCTTGCAACCCAAAACGGCGACAAACCTTACACGACGGAAATCGGCAACTATGCCTTTGCAAACACCGGCAGCATCGCGGTAAATCTCGGCAGCGTCGAAATTATCGGAAACGCCGCGTTCAGAAACAGCGGCATCGCGACGGTTGAGTTCATCGCGCTCAAAAAACTTGGCGTAGACGCATTCAACGGTACGACGAACGTTACGGTCGTAGATTTCAGCAAGGCACCCATTGACAACGTTTCGGCAAGAGCGTTTGCAAACTCGTCGATTGCAAGAGTCAACTTTGGCGGTATTAAGATAATTTCGATGAGCGCGTTTGCAGATAGTGGGCTTTCGATTGTTTCTGACGGCGAGAGCGTCGAAACGATTAAGAAGATGGCGTTCTATAAGACCAAAATCAACTCGGTTGGTATTTTCCAGAACGTCGTCGATATCGAAGAAAAAGCGTTCCACGAAACGGACTTCTTCAAAGCAGCAGGCGGATTTGTCTATATCGGCAAAGTATTGTATTACGACAATAGCAAAGGCGGCGGCTACACGGCCGATACGCGCGTCGTTTCGATTGCGCCGTATGCGTTTGAAAGCACGAAATACGCAACGCTTGATCTCAGGGGCTTCTCCAACCTTAAATATATCGAAAGTTTCGCCTTTGCAAACAATGCGAACATTGTGGAAGTTACGCTTCCCGCGTCGCTTTCCGAAATCAAGGACAGCGCGTTCAAAGGTTCGTCAATCAAGAAAATCAACCTGTCGGGATGCAACAATATTTCAAGAATCTGGCAATATGCGTTTGCGGACTGCATAAACCTTGACACGATCACGTTCGCAACCTTTACGTCAACCGACGATATGGCTGTGAAACTTGCGATAAACGACTACGCTTTCAGCGGTTGCACGGCGCTTGTAACGCTCAATCTGCCCGAAAACCTCGGCACGCTCGACTCGTACGCGTTCAAGGGCTGCACGAAGCTTACAACGGTAAACTTCGTCGCAAATGCGAAATTCATTACGCCCGAAACGACGGAAGGCGGCACCGATCCTGCGCCCGCGGCATACGACCCGGCAGGTCTTGTTACGACAATCGGCGACGGCGCGTTTATGGATTGCACGTCCTTGACGACGATAACTCTGCCGTACTTCATCGCACGTATCGGCAACTCCGCATTTGAAAACTGCACGGCGCTTGCTACTTTCACGACGATGGACGGCGCAGACTCAAAGACCGCCGCGCTTCGTACAATCGGCGACAGAGCGTTCTTCGGCAACACAAGCCTTAATAACGTCGACGTGAACACCACTAAGGGCGTCAACACCATCGGCGTATCGGCGTTTGAAAACTGCGGACAGCTTGCAACGATTAACCTTAGCGGCGTGACCAGGTTTGTAGAAGGCGTGTTCAGAAACGCAAAAGCGTTGAAGAGCGTCACTATGAGCGCAAACGCAAGCATTTACGTCGGTCAAGAAGCGTTCAGAAACTGCGTGACCTTGTCGGATATCACCGCAAGAATCGCGGCGGTTGAAGACGGCGCGTTCAGAAACTGCATAAGTTTAAGGGCGATTACGTTTGTGTCAAGCGGCATCGAATATATCGGCAGCAACGCGTTCAACGGTTGCGTGCTTATCCAGAAAGTTTCGATCCCGTCATCGGTCGTCGCAATCGGCGACTCGGCATTCGACGGCTGCCGCGGCATTACGTCGCTCACGTTTGAATCCGACGAAACGCTGCAAACGATCGGCTACTCGGCATTCGGCGGCTGCTCGCTTTTGACAAGGGTTATCCTTCCTTCGTCGCTTGTCGAACTTAACGCGTCGGCATTCTATGGTTGCTCGGATCTTGAATACGTCGAATTCGGCGAAAATATTCAGACTGTCGGCGAGGACGCTTTCGCTCTTTGCGCGACCGGACTTGAAGTAAGATTTACCGGCAAGACCGTTCCCGTCTTCACGGGCGACATCTTCACCGCAACCGAAGGAGCGAAGATCAGCGTAAGACAGGGCTACAAAGCCACTTTCGAGGCGGCACTCGGCACCAAGTACACGATCGACGAATACACCGCTTAATCGATATTAAGCATACTTCCTCACGGCGAAAGCCGTGGGGAATTTTTTTGAATTATGAAAATTTACGACCTTATTATCGTGGGCGGCGGTATCGGCGGAATGACCGCTGCCGCCCGCGTTAAAAACAAAAGCGTTCTGATTTTGGACGCAAACGACAGAATCGGCAAAAAACTGCTGTCGACGGGCGCGGGGAAGTGCAATTTCCTGAACGAAAACTTTGACGTCGGAAAATATAACGACGAAAGTTTCGTTTCGGCAACGTTTGAAAAGTACGGTTTTTTTGAAATCAAACGGTTTTTTGAAAGTCTGGGACTGCTTATGCGGTTTGACGAAGAAGGCAGGGGTTATCCGCTGTCGGAGTCGGCAAACACCGTGCTTGACGCATATCGTCGCGCGATTCAAAAAAACGGGGTGGAAGTCAAAACGTCTGCACTCGTCACGAAAATATCGAAACAAAACGACGTGTTCAAGGTTTCTTGCGACGTTGATTATTACGGAAAGAACGTGTTTTTCGCGACGGGCAGCAACGCGGGATTCGGATACGATTCCACGGGCGTTCTTTCGGACTTTGCAAACGTCAGAAAGTTCACGCCGTCGCTTGCGCCGCTTTCAACCGACACGACGTACATCAAAGGGCTGAACGGCGTCAGGGTAAAGGCAAAGGTCGGCTTAATCGTTAATAACAAAGTCGTGCACGAAGAATACGGCGAGGTGCTGTTCAAGTCGTTCGGACTGTCAGGCATTGCGACGTTTAATAATTCGGCGTACTATGCGCGTCTCGGCGCGCCGAAAAACGCATATCTTTCGTTAAACCTTCTGAATGAAAACAAAAACGAAACTTTTTTGATACTGAAAAGGCTGAAAGAATTTTCAAATGACGTCGGGGAACTGCTTTCGGGCGCGTTCCATAAGATGATCGCGCAACAGATTCTGAATATGGCGGGCATACAGGGAAGTGCGGAAGCGACCGACGAAAATCTGCAAAAACTTGCCGACGTCGTTTCCGATTTCAGAATCAAAATCACGGGCGTTTCCGATAAGTCGCTTGCACAGGTTATGAGCGGCGGAATCGACGCGTCGTGCGTAAATAAAAACACCCTTGAAATCAAGGGCGTTAATAATCTTTTTGTCGGCGGAGAGATTCTCAATATCGACGGGCTTTCGGGCGGCTACAACATAATGTGGGCGGTTGCGTCCGCAATTAAAGTTTCCGACGAAATATCAGAAAAGCCTTAAATCGTTGCCGTCAATGTTGGAAATAATCGTTTTGTTCACGTTGAAAAGTCGTGAGAAAACGCGCTCGTTGTAAGAGTTTTTGAGTTGTTCTTCGTTGAGGTTTGTTGTCACAAACACGGGTTTATCGGCTTTTTCGCGCTCGTCAAGTATCTTTAAGAGATATTCGTCGGTAACGTTTTTGATTTTTTGCTCGCTTCCCAAATCGTCTATGATAAGCAGGTCGCAGTCGATGACGTCGGCAAGGTATACGTCGCGCTCCGACACGAACGACGTGTGGTACGACAGCATAAGGGAATTCAGTTTGATTGCCGAAACATACAAAACGCTGAATCCGTTTTTCATAAACTCGTTTGCGACGGCGTACATAAGATAACTTTTGCCGACGCCCGTGCCGCCCATTATGAGGGCGTTTTTATATTTCACGGAAGGATATTTGTCGCAATATTTTTTGAAAAGTTTATAGTTGGACTCCAACTTTTTTCTTTGTTTCGCGTCCTTGATTTTTGAAAAGTCCACGTCGGAAAACGTGACGTTTCGGATTTGCCCGATGCCAAGAAAATCGCATAAAGTTTCGTAATAACGCTTTTTGAAACAATCGCAGAATTTGCCCGAAAGCACGCCCGTGTCGTTGCACGTTTCGCAGTCGAATTTCGGCAAAAAGTCGCTTTCGCGCATGTCCATACGTTTAAGGGTTGCGGCGCGCTCCTTTTCAAGAAGTTTAATTTTTTGAAGTTCGTCCGACGCGTCCTGTTTTCTCGCCTGTTTTAATACGACGTCGAAGTTCAAAGAAGAAAGCTCCTTTGTTATGCGTCTGAAATCGTCGTTTTCCATTGCGCGGGCAAGGTTATTGTCGGCGACTTCGACCGCGCGGTCGTGTTTCAATTTGTATTCGTCCTTAACGGCAAGGACGATTTTTCCGCTTTTCATCATATATCGTATTCCTCGATGTCGGGAACGTTTTTGAAGATGCTGTCAAGTTGTTCCTTGGTGTATTCGCGTTCCGTAAAGTTTTTCGCCGATGACTTCGGATTTTCGACGGCGATTGCCGATTTTTTGGCTTGTTCCAGCGTGGTTATGTGCGCGTCGTGCCACTTTGCAAGTTGCTTATTGATAAATTGCAGGGGGAAGCGGCTGTTTGCGGAAAGTTCCGCGGCGTACAGAATAAGGTCGTCGGGCATGCCCCATTCGGTGCACCAGACGCGGTAATATTCGCGGTCGTTTTGCGAAACAAACCTGTTTGTCCCGGCAAGCGACAGAACTTTTTTGATGAACTCGTCGTTCTGGATTTGTCTGTCGATGTAATCGCGTATGGATTCGGACGTGATGCAGCCTTCCTTATAAAAGTGCATTACGGTCAGGTTCATACCCTGCAATGTTTTGACGTTTGAAGTGAAGCAATATTTCGCGATGTCAAGCAGGGCGTCGTCGTCGAAGCCTTTTGAAAGCCACGGGCTGACGTACGTTTCGATAATATAATCCAGGCTGTCGTAAAACACGCCGATCGTGCGGTTGATTTTTACGGCAAGGTCGTGGTAATGTTCGCGCTCCTTGACGTACTCGCTCATTTCGGACTCGGTAAACTTATTCAGACGGTAATATTCGTCAAGGACGGCGTCCAGTTTTTTGAAGCCGCCTTTGTTTTTGCATTGTTTTGCCGCAAAAAGTATCGCGGGCATATCGAAGCCCCAGTTTTTCGTCCACTTGACAAGCATTTGTTTTTCTTCGATATCGGTTGAACCGCGGCGACCGAGAGCGCGCATAAGAGAGCGCATATCTTCGTCAAGCGAGTTGAACTCGTTGAGTTTCGCCTCCACGTCCTCGACAGTCCTTACGCCTTCGCGCGCCCAGTTTCTTGCAACGGCGTTGATGTAAGGATAGCGCACGGTCGTGCCCTTATAGTTGATGCAATACTGGATAATCATAAGCATTGCGTCGGGCTGAATTTTCGTGCTGTCCATCACGTCGTAGTACTGCAAATACTCGTTGGGCATAATCTGACGGGTGTTGAAAAGTCGTTGCGCCTCCACGTTGAAGTCGGCGAATTTCCCCGAAGCGTACTTTTTCGGGGGTTGCTTTGCGCCTTTTATCGACAAATATCTAACTTCCAGCGGGTTCACGGAAATGATTTCCAAAAGCCCCTGATCCTGCCAATACTTGAAAATTTCAAGGATTTTATCTTCGTCCATATCAAGGACTTTCGCGAAACTTTCAACCGAGTTGTCGCGTCCCGACGGATTTGTGCAAAGATATAACCCATAAAGGTATACCTTTATGTACCCTTCTTCGGCATAGGGCAGATATTCATTCATAAAAAGATTATCGACGAGCGTGAACGACTCCATCAGATAATCGCTTGAAAACTTGCAAAACGACATTTTTATAACCCTTTCAAAAAAAATCGACCTTGTAATTTTCGTTACAAAGGCGTATAATAAACGGTAAGTGAAAGTATAGCACGAATCGCGCGTGAACGGTAAGCAAAAATACGCGATTTTTGAAAATTTACAATATATTGTGATAACAAAAAAAACCGACACAAATGCGTCAGTTCTCTTTCGTTTCGTCGGCAGTGGTTTCGTCAAGAAAAGCCTTTCTTGTCACAAGCGACGGCACTTTCTTTTTGATAAGCAAAACAAGCGGCACGCCGATGAAGAATATCACGACCGCTTCGGACAGAGTAATCGAAATAAGATTTACCCAATACGCCGCGTCCGTGCCCAGAAGATACCACATAAGCGGCAGCACAAAAGCATTGAGAAGTACCGGCGGCAACCCGGCAAGCCAGGCGTTTTTAATCTTTGACGTCAATATGCCGGCAATAAGCGTCGCAAGCGAGCCGAAAATCACGTCGTACACGGGGAAGGTTGAAAACGCGTTTGCGGCGGCGCAACCTATCGTTATCCCCAGAATGCTTTCGGGCATAATATAAGGAAGCATGACAAGCGCTTCGCTCAGCCTGAACTGGACGGGACCGAACGATATGGGTTGCAGTAATAAGGTCAGCGCGAAATACATTGCCGCGACCACGGCGGAATAAGCGATTTTTTTAACGGGAATCCTTTTCACAAAGCACCTCGGTTTTTTTATTGATGTGTTTTCCGAAAACCATCAAACGCACTATAACACAAAAAACTTAATTTGACAACACTTTTAAGGAGATATTTATGGCAGAATTCAAAAATGCGGAAGAAATGCTGAAAAACTATACCGCGCACGGCTGTTTCGTCGTCGCGGGCGAAAGACCGAACGTTATGACCGCAAGCTGGGGCTTCTTCGGAGAAATGTGGGGCAAAAAAGTTGCGGTTGTCCCCGTGCGCGACAGCAGATTCACAAAAGGTATTATCGACGAGAAACAGGAATTCACGTTATGCGTACCTTTTGGCGATAAGTACAAAAAAGAACTTTTGTATTGCGGCACGAAGTCGGGAAGGGATTGCGATAAGGTGAAAGACCTTTCTCTTAAAATCACGCCCGCAAAAAAAGTGAACACCTACGTTATCGACGGGTGCGGGGCGTATTACGAATGCAAGGTTTTGCAGGTAATGGACTTTTCGGGACAGGAAATTTCGCCTTTCGTGAAAAAAGCATACGGCGAAAAGCCCGATTACCACAATTTTTACTTTGCGGAAATCGTCGAAGAATATTAAGCGTAAAAAAAGGGGACTGCGAACAGTCCCTTTCGTTTTTAAGTAATCAGTCTTCCTTTACGTTCTCCACGACGAGCTTGTCGAAATCGACGGGCTCCACAAAGTCGCGGGGCAGAAATTTCACGCTGTTGTAATTTGCGAAATGGTGAAAGTGTTGCGACAATACGACGGGCGTCGAAAGGTCGAAAGCGTCAACCGCTTCTTTCAGCATTTCATCGAAAACGTCGCGCGAAACGCCTTTTTTCGACAAAACTATCGAGTTTGTAATTTTGTCGCCGACGTAAGTTTTTATCCAGAGTTTCATATTAAAATCCGCAGTAGGTCATAAAGCGGTCGAACGCCTGCTCGCCTTTTTCGTCGTGCTTGAACACCGCCGTGCAATCGAGAATACGGACGCAGGCGTCGTTGATGTAATCGGTGACGCGGGTTGCCGCTTCTTCTTCTGTAAGACTTGTGCCGAAGTCGTTTGCAAGCTGCGCGATCATGCCGATATGCTTACTCAAAGGATTGCTCTCGTCTGACAATGCCTTGAAGTCAAGCGGGGTTTTGCCGGTTAATATATCGCGGATACCGTGCGCCTCGGACGCAAGACGTCCCGGAAGAATGAAAAGTCCCAACGCCTCGATAATCCCGATGCCCTCTTTTTTGATGTTGTGCAGGTCTTCCGTGGGGTGGAAAATACCGAACGGGTGAGCCTTGTCTGTGCGGTTATTTCGCAAAATCATATCGATTACGTAATGATTTTCGTCGCTGAACCTTGCAATCGGCGTAACGGTGTTGTGCGGCTCGTTTCTTGTCTTTGCGGAAATATCGACGTTTTTGTCGCTGTATTCGCGCCAGCATTTGAGGATATGCGCGGCAAGTTCTTTCACTTCTTTCCTGTCTTTTCCTTCAAGGCGGATCACGCTGTTGTACCAGTCGACAATCGACACTTTGACGTTTTCAAAGGAACTATGGGTGAAAAACTTTTTGGACGGCGCGCTCATTTCGGGCAATACCTTACTGCCGCCCTGATAATGGTCGTGCGACAAAATGCTGCCGCCGACGATGGGCAAATCCGCGTTGCTGCCGATGAAGTAATCGGGGAAGAGTTCCACAAAGTCGAACATTCTTTCAAAGGTATCGGCGTCGATGTGCATCGGGCGATGCTCGTCCGAAAGCGCGATGCAGTGGTTTTCAAAATATACGTAGGGCGAAAACTGGAAATGCCATACCTCGTTGTTGAGGATAATCGGAATCGTACGAAGAGTCTGACGGGCAGGGCGTGCGGCGTTTCCCGAAAACCCGACGCATTCCTTGCAGAGCATACATTTGGGGTATGCGGTCTGCGGCGCGTTTTTCGCGGCGAGAATAGCTTTCGGGTCTTTTTCCGGCTTGCTGAGATTTATGGTAATCATAATATCGCCGCGCGGATTCGCGACTTTCCAGCCGATGTTTTTGTCGATGTCGACTTTCCTTATATAATTGCTGTTGACGGACAAGTTGTAAAGGTATTTCGTCGCGAGCGCGGGATCGCTTGCGGCAAGTTGTTCAAACGTGGTGATAACCTGAAACGGCATCGGCATAAGAAGCCCCATGACGCGGGTTTCAAAGTTGATTTTTTCCCATTCTTCGGCAAGGTGGTGTTCCGCTGCGTATTCGTTGACGTCGTCCAGAATTTCCTGCAAAGGACGGCAGTTATCGACGGGCGCGTCCGCGGGTGCGTCCACTTTCAGAAGATCCAGAAGGTTATTCCTTTTCAGAATATAATCTTCCTCGTACATATCGAGGTTTTTGCCTGCGTAAAAAAGCAACTCTTCAATAACAACTTTAATATCGTTTGTCATCGTCAAAACTCCTTATAATAATTGCAATTATTATACGATTGTGTTATAATCGCTTTATCGTTATTCCCGATAAAGCAAATTTATTTTAATGTAATTCGGGGAAATATGCAACGGATTTACGGGTAATATGCAAAAAATCACGTCAATCGACGAAATTACTTGTTCGTCGGAGTTTGAAAAAACGGTAACCCATCTTTACGGCTCGGCGGAAGGTCAGACCGAAAGATACAAAAATCTTTACCTTGCCCACGTTGAAAAGTTCAACCTTGCGGAAGGGGAATTCTTTTCAAGCCCCGGCAGGATCGAAGTTATCGGCAACCACACCGATCATAACCACGGAAAAGTGCTTACGGCGGCAATCTCCGTCGACACGCTTGCGTTCGTGACGAAAACCGACGACAATATCGTCAGAATCAATTCCGAAGGATACGCCCCGTTTGAACAAAACCTTGACGACCTTTCTTTCGTCGAAAGCGAGGCGGGCGACAGCAAAGCCCTTGTGAAAGGCATTGCGAAATACTTTGTCGATAACGACTGCAACGTCGGCGGATTCACGGCAAGCGTTACTTCGTGCGTTCCTGCGGCGGCGGGCGTTTCATCGTCTGCCTCGTTTGAACTGTTGATTGCCGAAATCTTCAACGTGCTTTACAACGACGGCGCGGTGTCGAAAATGAAAAAGGCGCAGGCGTCGCAATATGCGGAAAACGTTTATTTCTTAAAGCCGTGTGGACTTATGGATCAGTCGGCGATATCTTTGGGCGGCGTTTCGATGATCGATTTCGAAAACGTTGAAAATCCCTTTGTGCTCGGCGTGCAGTATCCGTTCACCGACACCGACATCGTCATCACGAATACGGGCGGCAATCACGCCGACCTTACTTCCGACTACGCCGCAATCCGCGCGGAAATGGAAGAAGTTTCCGAAAAGTTTTCGGAAAAGTATTTAAGGCTTGTCGATTATCAGAAGTTTCTGGACGCGATACCCGCGCTGCAAAACGAAGTTTCGGGCAGGGCGATTATGCGCGCGATACACTTCTTTGACGAAAATCTGCGCGTCGATAAGGCGGTTTCCGCAATCAATATGAAAAACGCCGACGCATTTTACAAAATCGTGGGCGAAAGCGGCGACAGCAGTTTCAAACTTCTGCAAAACTGCTACGTTCCTGCGGATACGGTTCAGCGCATACCTTTGGGTATCGTACTTTCGCAACACGTCGCGGGCGTGAAAGCGGTGCGCGTGCACGGCGGCGGCTTTGCCGGGACGATTATCGCATTTGTCGAAAAGGCGGAAACGCACGAATACGTCGAGCATATGAGCGAAGTTTTCGGCGCGGAGCACGTTTATAAACTTTCAATAAGACAGGAGGGCGCTTGTCGCGTCGAATTTTGATGTTATACGACGTTCTTATGAATATAAATCCCGTGGCGTTCCGCATCGGGAATCTTGAAGTAAGGTGGTATGGGCTTATCATCACGTGCGCGATGGTGCTGGGGCTTATCATTCTTATTTTCATGGCAAAAAAGAAAGGCATTTCTTCCGACGACACGCTGGAACTGTTTTTGTGGGTAATTCCGCTGGGCATAGTTTTCGCGCGTATTATTTACGTATTTGCAAACAATAAGGAATACGGATATTTCCCCATCGAGTCGTGGGACGACTTCGTAAACTGCATCGCGATCTGGGACGGCGGTATCACCATTTACGGCGGTATGGTCGGCGGCGTTTTGGGCGCGCTTATCTTCTGCAAAAGGAAAAAAATCAAACTCGGCACGATACTCGATATGCTTGTGCCGATTGTGCTGTTGTGTCAGGCAATCGGAAGATGGGGCAATTTCTGCAATCAGGAAGCCTACGGACAACTTGTCACCAACGAGAAACTTTTCGGGCTGCCGTTTTCGGTTTATATCGACGCGGCGCACGCCGTGAACGGGGCGGCGGGTTGGTATCAGGCGACTTTTTTTTACGAATCGGTCTATAATTTCATCGGCGCGATTTTGACGTATTGTCTGTGGCGCAAAAACAAAGTGAACGGCGCGCTCGTTTTCTTTTACGCCGTATGGTACTGCGTGATTCGTCTTATCCTTGACTTTTTGCGCGTGGACGGACTTTTGTCGACGAAAATCGCCTGCGTCATCGTTATACCCACGTTTACCGCTTTGGGTATCTGGTATTATTTACACGGACTTAAAAAACTCGACCACGATAAGGCCGCGCTGGAAGTCGAGGAAATGCTCGCTTCCGACGATTAAAGGAGAAATATGAGAAACTTAACCTTGCTTACCGACTTTTACGAACTCACGATGATGAACGGATATCTGAAAGAGGGCATCGCCGACAACGAGGCGTGCTTCGACGTTTTTTATCGTGGCGGAAACAAGCTCGAATACGCAATGTGCGCGGGGCTGGAACAAGTCGTGGACTACGTCAACAATCTGCACTTCGACAAGGAAGATTTGGAATACCTCGACGGGCTGAACGTTTTCGGGAAAGAATTTATCGAAAGGCTGAAAAATTTCAAATTCACGGGCGATATTTACGCCGTGCCCGAAGGTACGATTATTTTCCCGTATGAGCCGATATTGACAATCAAAGCGCCCCTTTTCGAGGCGCAACTTCTGGAAACCGCGATACTTTGCGTGCTTAATCATCAGACGCTCATCGCGACGAAAGCGGCAAGGCTTTGCCAGAATACCGACGCGAAAATTATGGAGTTCGGTTTAAGGCGCGCGCAAGGTCCCGACGCAGGTATTTACGGCGCAAGGGCAGCGTATATCGGCGGTTGCAGAAGCACCTCGAACGTGCTTGCCGGACAAATGTTCGGTATCCCAGTGAAAGGCACGCACGCCCATAGCTGGGTTATGTCTTTCCCCGACGAACTGACGGCGTTTCGCGCGTATGCGGAACTTTATCCCGAAGGGTGCATGCTGCTTGTCGACACTTACGACACCTTAAAAAGCGGCGTACCCAACGCAATCAAAGTCTTTGACGAGCTCAAACAAAAAGGATATAAACCTCTCGGGATCAGGCTTGACAGCGGCGACCTTGCGTATCTTTCCAAAGAAGCGCGCAAAATGCTGGACGACGCGGGACATTCCGACTGCATCATCTGCGTTTCAAACGACATCGACGAGCAGGTTTTGCTGAGTCTGAAAGCGCAGGACGCGAAAATCGACCTTTTCGGCATAGGCACCCGCCTTATCACAAGTTACGACGCGCCTTCGCTCGGCGGCGTTTACAAACTTTGTGCAATCGAAGAAAACGGAAAACTCGTGCCGAAAATCAAACTGTCCGACACCCAGGCGAAAATCACCAACCCGGGGCTTAAAAAGATTTTCAGAATTTACGACGAAAACGGCTTTGCAAAAGCCGACCTTATCGCGCTCAAAAAGGACAAAATCGACACGGATAAACCTTTGACGATTTTCCACCCGCAATACCCGTGGAAGAAAACCACGTTTGAAAAATACAGCGTGAGAGAACTGATGGTAACGGTGTTCAAGGGCGGAAAACAAGTGTATAAACTGCCGTCGCTTGAAGAAATCGCAAAATATGCCGACAACGAAATCGCGCATTTTTACCCCGAGTATTTAAGGACGGTGAACACGCAGGAATACAAGGTCGACCTTTCCGACAACCTTTACAATCTCAAAATCAAAATGCTCACGAAAAACAGCAAAAACAGATAATTATCGTCGTTTTTCGACAAAAAACTCAAAACTTCAAAAGACCTTCGTCGGTTACAATATAGCCACGGAGGTTTTTTTGTGGGTAAAAAAAATTTAACGTTCAGAACGGAACTTAACGGTTACAAAAAATGCGAGGTCGACGAAAGACTTCAAAAAGACGCAAGGCGCATCGAGGTGCTGGAAGCGCAGGTCGCGCTCGTCGACGGGTTGAAAGATGAAAATCAAAGACTTGCGTCGGAAGTCGAAAAGTACAAAAAATGCGAGGACGAGGTCAAGAACGTGCTTGCCGTCGCGACGAAAAAAGCGTTTGACATCAAAACGGATATGAAACTTCAATACGCGCTGGAAACGGAAAGACTGAAAATTTTCAAGGCGAAATGGACAAGCGCGTACGACGAATTGAAAAGGAAATACGGCTTCGATACCGACGCTGCAATCGTCGAAAGCACGGTTACCGACGTATCGTTGAAAATCGAGACTATTCTCAACAAAGATTTCGGGATACGACTGACCGACGACGCCACCGACGCCGAAAAACAACTTATGGAAGAAGCGGACAGACTTTCAATCAGTCAGGACGAAATAAATAAACTTGTCGAAAAATTGAAAGGGGAGCTTAAAAACGTGTCGTAGCCGCTTGAAAACGCGCACTTATTATTGTATAATATAAGTATGGAAGACTTATATTTATATACTACAATTGCAATTATCCCCCTTGTCGTGCTGACGCTGATCGCAGGATTCGTCGTTCAGTTCAGGTTTGCGAAGTATTCAAAAGAAAGCAATTTATCGGGGCTTACGGGCGCGCAGGCTGCGCGAAAAATTCTGGACGAACACGGGCTTTTCGACGTCGCAATCGTGAAAATCGAAGGGAATCTCACCGACAACTTCAACCCGAAAACCAACGTCGTTTCGTTGTCGCCGAAAGTGCACGACGGCAATACTATCGCCGCGGTTGCGGTTGCCGCGCACGAGGTCGGACACGCGATACAGCACGCGGAAGGCTATGCGCCGATGAAACTTCGCGGCGCGCTTGTTCCCGCTTGCGTCGTTACATCGAAAGCGGCTGTGCCTCTTCTTCTCATCGGCATACTGCTGGAAATCTTTCTGAGTCAGAATCCCGCGTCGAGCATACTGTTTTTCCTGGGAATCGCGTGCTACGCATTGTACGCGCTGTTCACGCTTATCACCCTTCCCGTTGAGTTTAACGCGTCGAGAAGGGCGGGCGAAAACCTTGTCGATTACGGCGTTATCAACGTCCGCGACGAAAAGAAGGTCAACGCAATGCTTCGCGCGGCGGGCATGACTTACGTCATGAGTTTTGCGATGGCACTTTTGCAAATGCTCAGGATCATCGCGATTTTCGGCGGATCGAGAAGCAGGAAAAAGTAATCAGTTTATATCGGTTATAAATCCGTCTTTTACTGTGAAATCGAACACGCGGGGCGTGATAATCGGCTCGGCTGAATAAGAAATCAAAGCGACTTTTTTAAGGTCGCTTATTTTTTGCGCGTTTTGGTGTTTTATCGGCGAAATTTCGTCAAAAGGCTTGAAATAATCCAAAAAAACTTCGGGGCTTTCCCTGATATCCTGTGACAGACACGCCGTCGCTCTTTCAAAGTCTTTCGCGGCAAGCGATTCCAAAAATAAATAAGGGATAAGTTCGTCGGGATAAACGCGGTCTTGAAGATACGAAAACTCGGTTTTGCTTTTTACCGCCGCGCCCGAAAACGAATACGTCGTGGTTTTCACGCGGGAGAGCATGTCTTTCAGATATTCGGTTGCAATTACGCCCGCGTACGAAAACGACACGTCGTCCGCTTCGACCGACAACAGTTTTCTGAACCCGCCGTCAAAAAGCATTACTAGGACGTATTGTGTTTTAGCGGTTCCCGAAATCACTAAGAGCAGTCCTTCCTTTGTTTCGGAAAAGGAAATTTTCGGGGAAGAAAGCGGCGGGATTTCCACCGTCTTTACGCCGCCCGAACACTCGAAAATAGCACGGGTTTTCGTGTCTTTATATATCGTTACGATTACTTCGTCGCCGTTATAAGTCGTCGAGTTTTGCGCGATAGGGACGGGCGGGGCGTATTCAAAGTACTTTTGCGGCTCGATAATCACGTCGTACGCGCCGTTTTGCCAGTCGATAAGTTGCGCCGAGCCGTAAACCCGCACGGTATTTTTCACGTCGATGACGGCATAGGACGGCACGTATATTTCGTTTTCGCAATTTTCCTTTGCGGCAAAAAGCATAATCGCGCCGTCGTTTTGTTCAATCGAGAAAGGCGCGTCGTGCGACGCGTTGTTTGCAACGATAAGCCCGTTCGGGGCAAAATAAAACCTCGCCATACAATAAATATACGGCGAGGCGTTTCGTTTTATGAAATTATTATGCCTTGGTTGCGGACACGTCTTTTAAGGTATAGGTGAAATTGCCTTCCACGAATTCCACAAGCGTTTGTTTGAGTTTGTAGTGGTTTGAAAGCGCAATGTCCGACTTTGCGTAGTATGCGCGGAACGCCTGATTTGTCGAAACGGGGGCGGAAGTAAGGGCGATATATACGACCTGACAATCCGTTGAGTTTGCTTCGCCGCCGATCGTGTATCCTTTGTTTTCGGTTGCGCCCAGGGAGCATTGAAGTTTCACGACGTTGTTTTCACCCGGGGCGAAAGTGCTGAACGCAAGGTTAAACTTTTTGTCGAAACTCGCGCCGCGGATAATCGTGTAAAACTGCATATTGTCGTAGTAGGGCGAAGAAATATCGTGTTCGGATGCCGCTGTTCCTTCGGGAATCGTGTCGCCGTCCGCCTGATAAAACCTGACTTTTTTGCCGTCGTAGACGACTTTCTGCGTTGTCTTGACGCCGCCTTTTTCGGTGGTCAGCACGCTTTCGGACGGAAGGAAACTGCCCGATTTCGAAAAACTGACGCTGCCGTTAATTGTGGTGCCGTCGTCCATCGTTTGTTGTCTTTCGATGACGTAGCCGCTTCCGGCGGGTTTAATGGTGAGAGTAAGCGTGCCCGTAACGAGCGTTTCGCCGACTTTCCCGGATACCGAATAAGTAAACGTTTCCGTAAAGCCGCCGTCGCACCAGTTAAGGCGCAAAAGTTTGTCCGTCGCGACGTTGCTGTTGCACGCGGTAAGCGAAAACGCAAGAACCGACGCAATAATTACCGTTAAAATAACAAGAATAACCTTTTTCATATCGGATAGTATAGCATACTTCCGAAAAAAAGCAAAGCATATATAAAGTATTTTGTGCGCGCGCGTTGCTTTAACGATAAAAGTAATGTATAATTATTATATATTTATACCTTATTTTATTTATTGATTATGAGCGTTAAATTCATTCTTTCAAACACGTTCGGTTTTTCCGCCGACAATATGTATCGGCTTATCGCAAAAAACGTCGGAAACGGCAGGCAAATCGTCATCGTACCCGACAAGTTTTCACTTGCTTTTGAAAGGAATATCTTAAAAAAACTCGGGCTGACCTCGACGTTCGACGTGGACGTTACGTCGTTTATGCGACTTGCCGTGAAAGCAATGCGCGGGAAAAACGGGAAGTGTCTGACGCCCGAAGGCTCGGTCATGTTGCTGAAAAGGGCAATCGACGAGGTGAAAAACGACCTTACCGTTTATAAGGACGTCGACGACGTGACTTTCCCCAGGGAAATGTACGCCGTCATCACCGCTCTTCGAAACAGCGGCGTCAATGCAGAAAACACGTTGGCGGTCGACGACGAAAAACTGAAAGACGTCGGTATTATTTACGAAAAATATCTTGAAATACTGCACAAATCGTTTATTGATTCTACCTCGCGGCTCGAAGCGTTTTCTGCGTGTATCGGCGACGACTTTTCGGACGCTGACGTTTATATTTTCGGATTTCCCGATTTCACCGCAACCCAGTATGAGATAATTTTCCGTCTTTTCGTCCACGCAAGGAACGTGACCGTCGGACTTATCGCGCCCGAAGACGACGCGAAAAACAAAAGACTGTATCCGAGCCGCGCTTTCAAAAAACTCACAAGCGGGCTTTCGGACGCGAATATCGCATACGACGTGACGTACGCTTTCGTCGGGCTCGATAACGTCAAAAAACAACTTTCAAACCTGTTTTCATACGCCAAACTTCCTTCCGTCGAAACCGACGGGAAAGTTGAGATTATCGAGGCGAAAAACATCATGGACGAGATGGAATACGTCGCGAAAAACATTCGCCGCGCGGTAATCGAACAAAAACTGAGATACAAAGACTTCGCCGTCGTCGTGCCGTCGTCGGACGACTACGAAAACGACGTCAGAAACGTCTTTACGCGATACGACGTGCCTTATTTTCTTGACAAAAAAATACCTTTTTCGTCCGCGCCGCAGGCAAGATATATTTTGTCGGCGATCAGGTGCGTGTCCGACGGTTTCGATTTTTCGGACGTCAACGCGTTTATCAAAAATCCGCTGTTTTACAAAACCTCGGAAGGGTACGAAAGCGTGCAACTTTTTGAAAATTACGTGCTGAAAAACGCGCTTTCAAACAAACTCGGCAAAAAATTTAAAAACGAAGCGGCGGAAAGCGTCAGAAAACGCATATTCGACGTAACCGAGCCTTTTTCGGGACTTGACGGAAAGGACGTCAAAGAATACGTCGCCGCGCTTAACGCTTTTTTGGAAAACGAAAAAATCAAGGAATATTCGGAAACCGTCTCGGACGAAATCAAAACTGTCGAAAGCAAGGCTGCCGAACAGTTTTACGATAAGTTCGTCGATATCGTCGACGAAATGCAGGTCGTCTTAAAAGACACGACTTTCTCGCTTTATGAGTTTTCGGAAACCTTGAAAGGAGTGTTTGAAAACGTCAAAGTCGCGCTTGTGCCGATGTATCTCGACAGCGTTTACGTCGGACAAAGCAACGAAAGTTTCTTTGACGGAATAAAAATAATGTACGTGTGCGGGGCGGTCGAAGGACTTGTGCCGCGCTCTGTCGCAAATACCGCCGTGCTTGGCGTAAAGGAAGAAGAAAGCCTTCTGAAAAACGGGCTCGATTTATACCCGTCGAAGAAAGAGAGCGTGAAAAACAATGCGTTTGAACTCATATCCCTTCTGACAAAGCCCGAAAAAGTCGTCGTGTCGTATCCCGTAAATTACAAGGGAACGGAAGGGCGCGCGGCGGCGTTTGTCGCGTCGATGACGGATTACTTTACCGTCGGCGGCAGTCCGCTTTCGCCCGTTCGCACCGACAAAAAACGCGCGTTGACCAAGGATGAGGAGTTGAAAGAGTACGCATTCGACACGGCAACTTACGAAAACGGAAAATACAAACTTCTGCTGTCGAAATCCGCAAAATCGAAAGTCGACGCCGGCAGTTTCTTTTCGCTGTTGCCCGACGAAGAAAAATCTTACGTCGAAAAACTTATTGAAACGTCCGACTCGCAAGAAAGCGTGAAAATCAATACGTCGCTCGACCGGGGCGTATTTTCGGCAAGCCAGCTGGAAACGTATTTTGCCTGCCCGTACAAACAGTTTTTGCGCTACGGCATAAGGCTGAAACCGCGCGAAGAAGGTGTGCTTCGTACCCTTGAAACGGGCACGCTCATGCACGCGATCATGGAAAAGTTCGTGAAAGAAAAGGCTTACGAAAACCCGACGGGCGAGATTATCGCAAGCGTTTGCGACCGCGCCGTGAAAGAACAGCTCGAATCCCCCGATTTTATGCAGTTCGACGCCGCGAAAAACAAGCTTTCTTTCGACCGTGTGAAAAAAGAAGGCGCGAAAATCTGCAAGGAAATCGCCGCGCAGTTCCGAAAATCCGACTTCAAGCCGTACCTTGCGGAAGCGAAAATCGGAAAGAAGGGCGAGGCGAATTTCGAAGGGCTTAAAATCAAAAAGGACGGGAAAGAGTACGTCCTTGTCGGAAGTATCGACCGCATCGACGAAAATGGCGGGTATTTCGCGATAATCGACTACAAAAGTTACTCAAAAAATCTTTCGGTGAAAGACATTTACAGCGGCGAAAAAATCCAGCCCGTTTTATATATGGACGCCGCGAAAAATAAGGATCTGAAATATCCCGTCGGTATGCTTTATCAACCCGTTTCGGTGGGATATAAAACAAAAGGCAAAAACCGCTTCAAAATGAGCGGATTCATAATAAATAATCCCGATATTATTACGATGATGGACAACACGCTGACTGCGGGGAAAAGCAGCGACTTTCTTCCCGTTTCGCTGAAAAACGACGGAACAGCGGGCAGTCGGAAAAACGTCGTGGCGGATACGGCATTTCTCGCGTTTGAAAAGTACGCCGAAAAACTGTCCGAAAAGGCGATCGGCGAAATTCTGGATGGCAACGTCGCTCCGTCTCCGCTCAAAGAGGCGTGCGGCTACTGCGACTATAAGGATATGTGTCCGTACGAGGGCGACGAACGGTTTGTCCGCGACGGCTTCCCGAAAATATCTTCGCCCGATGACCTTATGACGCTTGCAAACGGCGGCAAAATCGCAAGCCGCATCGAGAAGGAGACGAACGAAGATGACTAAGTGGACGAACGAACAAATTAACGTCTTTGACGCAAGCGGCAACGTTCTCGTATACGCCTCGGCAGGCAGCGGGAAAACGTCGGTCATGGTCAAAAAAATCGTCGACGACGTCGTAAAAGGCGTCCCCGTCAAGGATATTCTCGTCGTGTCGTACACGAAAGCGTCGGCAACGGATATGCGACTGAAAATCATCAACGCGCTGTTCGACGTCGCAAAGGACGAAAACGTCAAAAACGTCGACAAAATCCGCGAAGAAATCGACAATCTTCCGTTTGCCGAAATCGGCACGATGGACTCCTTTTTAAGCAGACTTATCAAGGAAAATTTTGAATACCTTAAAATCTCGCCGAAAGCGCAGCAAATGGACGAGACCGAGTCCAAGGATATGAAACGCCGCGCCCTTAAAAAGGTGATGAACGACGAATACGAAAAACAGGCGGAAGACTTTATCCGCGTTGCGTCGCGTGCGTCGGGCATCGTCGACGACACCCCGTTTTCGGAAATAGTGTTGAAAATTTACGACGCGATTTCCATAAATCCGCGTCCCGACGAGTTCAAGACGATGCTGCTTTCAAGCGTCACCGACAATCCCGACAGCGTTTACGGAAAAGTAATCCTTGATTTTTATCGCGACCTTGCGGCGGAAACTTTGCCGTTTGTGAAAAGAGCGATTGACGTGACCTCGCTCGAAGGCGCGCCTGTTTACGCCGCTGCACTCAGGTATTCCGTAGAAACCCTTGAAAAACTTTCGGATATGCAAAACTCCGACGACGCGAAGAAAATAATCGCCGAGTTTGTGAAACCGAAATTCAGCAGTAGAAAATCCATAATTTCCGACGAAGATAAGGAACTTGTCGCGACGGCTCGCAAAAAAACCGCCGAAATAATCGAGAAACTTTCCGAGAAACTTTTCGTCGATTACACGAATTATAACGTGAACGACGCAAAAGAGTTTATGCGCGTCGTTATGCGCGTTGTCGAAGAATTCGACCGCGAGTACGAAAGACTTAAAAAACGCGAAAACAAAATCGACTTTGCCGACTTGTCGAAATACGCCGTGAAACTTCTGAAAGACGAATCCCGCAGGGAAGAAATAAGACAAAAATTCTCGCTCGTGTTCGTGGACGAATATCAGGACATCAACCCGTTGCAGGAAGAAATTTTGTTGAAAATCACCGACGGCAATCTGTTTATGGTCGGCGACGTCAAACAAAGCATTTACGCCTTCCGAAATGCCGACTCCAAAATTTTCACCGACAAAAAGAAGTCGTTTGAAACGGGAAAAGCACAGGGAAGTGCGCTGCCGATGACCGCGAACTTCCGAAGTGAAAAGGGCGTGCTGGAATTTGTTGACCGCGTATTTTCGGGGATAATGACGCTCACTCACGGCGGGTGCGATTATAAAAACGAAAGCCTTTTCTTAAAAGACGGGTTCACGGGCGAAATGTCGAAAAACGCGCGCATTATGCTTGTGAAAAACGATCCTTCGCGCGAAGAAACCGAAATTTCCGGCGTTTACAGCGTAATGTCGCACGAAAGAAACTCGTCATTGGACGAAATAAGCGGCTATACGGAAGGCAGTGCGGTTGCCGAAGAAATCAAGAAAATAATCGGCTCAAAATATGTCAAAAACGACAACTCGCCACTCGAATACAAAGATATCGCGGTGCTTTTCAGGAAAAGGGGAAGCGGCGCGGACGGATTTTTGCGCGCGCTGACCGACAATGGTATTCCTTATGCCAGCGACGGCTTTATCGAAGGCGCGGGCAAACGATATATAAAAGAACTTTCCTGCTTTATAAAAGCGGTCGACAACTCGCTGGACGATATCGCGTTCGTCGGGTTTTTAAGGTCGCACTTCGGAAAATTTTCGGACGAGGACGTCGCGAAAGTCGTGAAGTATTATAAAAGCGATTTCGTTTACGACGCCGTGAAAAAGTGCGCGAAAACGTCGTCTGACGAACTTTCGGAAAAATGCAGAAACGCTCTGGCATTTTTGTGGGACGAAAGAAAAAGAGCGGCGTTTTGCGGCGTGAAAGATTTCTTGTACGAAGTGGTCGGAACGACAGCGTTCGACGCATACGTCCTTGCCGGCGAAAACGGAAAAGACGATATGACGGCGGTCAGAAAATTTATTTCGGACGGCGCGGCGTATCCCGATTTGCAATCATTTGCGGCGGCGATACGAAACGGCGACGACGACGATTGCACAAACCCCGACGACGAAGCGGACGCGGTAAAAATCCTTACCGTCCACGCAAGCAAAGGGCTTGAATTCCCCGTCGTATTCCTTGCAAGGTGTGACGCAGGCTGGGGCGGCGAAGTGAGAAAAAGCGACATAGTTTTTGACAGAAACCTCGGCGCGGGCATAAAACTTTTTGACGAGGAAACAAGGTTAAAGGCGGATTCGCTTGCCTATACCGCAATAAAACTTGAAACGAAACGCAGGGAAGCGGACGAAAACATAAGGCTTTTGTACGTTGCGCTGACGCGCGCGAAAAACCGCCTTTACGTCACGGGAATGACAAATAAAACGCTTGAAAAGAAGTTCGATTTCCCGACGCCGGTCATCTCGTCAATGAGATTTTCCGACCTGATTACGTACGCCGTGGCGATGGATGACAAACAGCTCGTCGTCATTGAGCAGGGAGAGCCAGTTTTCGATCATCTGCTTTTTTTCTTTGTATCGCTTTAACTGTTTTTTTTGAGAGGAAGGATGGTTTTTAGACGCAAGCAAGTTTGCTTCGAGCTTTCTTTGTGTCGCGCAGATTTTTTTGTATGAGCGGATTTCTTGCTGAATAGTGGCGATGGTGTACGCTTGCATGCCTGTTCACCTCGATTTCTGCAACCGACGTCATCTGCCATTTGTATCAACATTGGCTAGAAAACGTTCGAGCTGGTCAATCACACCGGCACAACGCTTGCTCAGTGTTGTCTTGCCGTATGACCATGTGTTAGGCAGAGCAGGGAGAAGCTGCACAAATTGCTTCATGACGTAGCCGTCGTAGGCTTTGTATTGCGCCTTGTACCATTGAGCGTCATATTCGGAGACTGCAATCTGAGTGCCGTCCGGAATGAGAATAAGCCGTCTTGACTGGACGGAGGGCTTTTCGCGCAGGTTGAGCCTTCCACCGGTGACGGTTCCGGTTTGAGATTTTTCCATGAGTTGAAACTCCTTTCTTGAGGAAAATGCAGAAAAATCCCCTTGACTTCAAGAAGAAATCAAGGGGAGGGGAAAGAAAAAGGAGCATCCAGAGATGCTCCATCCGGAAGAATGTGCAAGTCATGAGTAGGATTTGTTGCAGATTCTATAAATATTTAATCGCTGAAAAACGTTGGATAA
>OQWE01000116.1_pt1 | contig 24959 bp, 37 predicted proteins | sample 1691591 | NCBI WGS metagenome assembly OQWE01 (sample SAMN03418265, study PRJEB22391) | human gut metagenome | biome: human-gut; feature: organic feature; material: feces | host: Homo sapiens | place: Tanzania | collected 2013-01
TGTACCAAGATTTCTTCAAACATTATGTACAGATATTGACGGTGTTGACAAGACAATCAAAGACGCTATATTCAGTAACTTAGGAACAAAATATGACATCTATTATGATGTGATTAATTTTAAAGACTATGGCGTGCCGTCAAGTAGAAACCGTACTATCGTCATTGGCGTAAAGAGGACAATCACGTCGTTAAAACCGATAACGCTGTTCCCTTCAAAACAGAAAAGAATCACACTGAAAGAGGCAATCGGATACCTTCCTCATCTTGAGTTCGCACAGAAGGATAATAACGACCCATTCCATTTCGCAAGACCGTTTCAACATGAGCAGTTGAAATGGATTGAGAACACAAAGGAAGGACAGAGCGCGTTTGACCAACCTATAGACCTACAACCAGGAAAGATTGACAAGGAAGGCAATAAGGTCATCAATAAATGCTCATTTATGAAGAACAAATATAGACGACTACGCTGGAACAAGGTATGCCCCTGCATCCATACACGCAATGACACCATGTCGTCAAATGACACTATACACCCTATAGACAATAGGGTCTTGAGTATACGTGAATTGATGATACCGATGACGATTCCTAATGATTTTCAATGGACTGACAAGGACGGTGAATTAACTCCAGAGAACTCTACAGAATACCTCAAGAAAAACGAGTTGACTATCAGAAAATGCATCGGAGAGGCAGTGCCAACGCATATCATTGCAGACATAGCAAAGAAGATAAAACAAGGACTTGAGCGCTTGTAACCGCATGTAATGCCCGTGTAATTTTCAGAAGGTTACATGGGCATTAAGAATATAAGAATCAAGTTTTTATATAATAAAGATTGAAGATTTATTATGGAAAATTTATTAAGAATCAAATCATTGTTTGATAGAATTGACAAGCATATGACTTTAACTGAATCGCAAAAACATTTAACAAGTTTAATAGAGACAGGCACACCATATCCTCATAAGGACGATTTGTTCAATCTGGACGATATGCCTATGGAATTGTTAGATGCAGCGTGGCATAGGTATCACCCGTACACGATGACTAAAAATCATAGGAATAAACTCTCGTCAATCCGTAAAATAGCGGAAAGTCAAACAGACTACAAACAACAGATTGAGGACACACAGAAGGCAATTACAGAAACATATAAGATTCCAGTAGAGCATTTCCTTATCGTCAATGGGGAACATGGACTGTATGCAGCAATTCTCGTAGCATTGACTGATGATAATGTTGATATTATAGAGAAGGAGATGGAGAGTCAAGGTTTCTTCAGAGCACAACCTACAGACAACCAAATCCTGGAGGATAGGAAAAACAGAAAATGGATAGATATAAGATTTGAACCTACAGAACCAGATGATGTAACATTTGAAATTAAAACTAAATATAATGTTCTGTTTCATCTTGTGCCATCTGTATTCTCTCGGAAAGTTGAAACTGAAGGAATTAAGACATCAAATAGAAATCCTTTATTCAGATATTCAGAAGATAGGGCATTTCTAATTGAGGGCGATGCCACTATGGAAGAGATACAGGAATTAGTGAATTCACTTTACGCGCAGGCGATAATGAAAGGATACAAGAATCTTACACCAGACTACACACTATTCACTATTGACCTGAACAGCATACCTAATTCAACCAGGTTCTACTATGATATAAATGAACCTAAAGGTCTGTACACTAAACAACCAATATCACCATCCAGCATTATTGACAAGAAAGACATCAAAGCAAGAACATAGGAAAATGAAACAATATTACAACGATTCATACTACGCTCTATTGAATTACGAAGTACAACAAATCCTCGAAGAGGATGTAAAGCATAAGAGATTTGAATATGGAGATGTAAAATCCACAGGAAACAACTACGCACCATATCAACAGAACATAACATATAAAGGTGAATATGTAGGACAGAAAATGATTGGTGGTCCATTAGGAAACCAGTACTATTATGTGGCACCAGATGTTGACTATGGAAACAAGGACGGATGGGGAAACTTTAAGTCGTTTGACGAAAAGGACGAGTTTGAACAATACGTAATAGAAAACTACGACAAAATACAACAACTACTTCACAGCGGTGTGGATTTTGACTAAGAAAATAGACAACTATACAAAAAAAGAGCGAGAAGGTTTTCTTCATTGATTACCTCCTCGCTCTCGTTTATATATGGAAAATTAAAAACTCGTTACTACATATCCTCATCGTCAACCTATATATCTTCGGTGCTTGACAAAGATTCAAGGATATCCATAATTTTGTCTTTTCTAAGGGCATGGAAAATTGCGTCACACATCTTGTGTGAACTTAACCATGTCAAATATTCAAGGATATCAATCAATTCGTCTTTACTAAGGGCATTGAAAATTGCGTTGCACATCTCGTTTGAACCTAACAGTTCCTCAACCTCATCCCATTTATAAGCGACCTCATCTTCAGTTGAACCTTCACGCAATACACCTCTTACGGTGTCGCGTACAATACTATGCAATTTAGACTCGGAAAGTCTCATCCTTCTCTTTCTCATATTACAATTTCTTTTGATTTATTTACAATAAATAGTGGAAAGAAAACCATTTTGTTTACGTCAACAAAATGGCCGGACGGTTTAATCAATAACAACAAATTCGCCAGTCTCGAACACGCCTATCAACTGCATACAGTAACGTATAATATCCTCTTTACGCTCCATATTCAGCATAGGAGTCGTTATAATATCATTGTCAGGACGTAGACAATATCCGTTACCGCAATTGGATAGATAATCCTTCGTCGCGTCTATGTACTTGAAATACAACGCACCGCCATATTTATCTCCCCATAGAGGTACATAGTGCGCACCACCAAACACTGTAGGGCATGAATCACATCCAATATTATGTATCCTGAACAGAACATCTCTCTTCGTGCAGCAGAATAAAGGATATAACCAACCTCTACTATCCATAAGTGAACTACGATTCACTAAAGACATTGAGTTCAATATGTATTCCCACACTTCATATTGTGTCAATAATTGACGGGATAACATATCAATGTTATCTATACAAAAGTTCAAACCCTTTATTGCCAGTGCGCTGCTTCCACGGGCACAGTCAATATCGTACTGTTTCTTTGAGATGTCATCAAACCTCTTGTAATATTCTTCATCCTCTAACCAGTGCCAATTACTCATGACAATAATTTAATTACAGCAAAGACAAGAAAAAACACACCAGACAGCATAGTCAAAAACATTATGATACAAACAGCAACTTCTTTGTAGAACTCAAGTTTCTTATTCAGTATCCTCAATTTCTCCTCCTCCTCTTCCACGTCGAATTTAACGGTACGTCCACCAGTCTCTACCTTCTCCGCCTTTCTCCATTCACCGTCCATCAAGTATCTGTAATATTTTGTACTGTCAGATTCCAATGGTTCGGAATCCTCAATATGAAATGGTTCAGTCGGGTCAAAGTCTGGCAACTCCAGTTTACCAAGACCGTCGTACTTGAATTCACCGTCATTGAACAGACCAATCAACGCATTGCAGAACTTGATAATGCTCTCCTTCTCATTGAATATATCAAGACTACAGTCAATGACATAGTGTTTGGCACCGTGACGCATAATGTACTTGCTTACGTACCTGTACTGACAGCAAGGAGACTTATCACTGAAACAGAACTCGTAACGCTCATCAGGACATAACCTCTCACTCTTATAGTATTCATCGTCGCGCATATCATACTTTCTATTCATCAACACACTGAAAACCTTCTTCTTGCCATTCACAGGTACGGCAACACAACTGTACCCATATTCGTCTGATGTCAGCAAAGCAATTAAATCCATGAAGAATTCCATTCTGTCAATAGGTTTATCGTCCTTGTCAAAAAAGTAGTTGATGTTCTCCATATAACTGTAGATATAACCTACATTATGCTCACTACGAAAAACATAAGATTCTTTCCTTAATGAACTCAACCCTTGATATACCTTGCTTTCTTTACTTTTATAACTCATCTTAAAAACAATTTAAAAATCAATCAATTAAAACAAATAGAACACGGCACCAACAAGAAAAGACAAACCAAACAATGTTGTTAACCATATCAGGAACCACTTACAAACTTCCTTGTAAAAATTGTATTGAGGAGCGTCTGATTTCAATTTCACAACACAACCACTATTATTCTTTTTCATAATCATATAACTAAAGAGAATAAAACCAATAAAAGAAAAAACAATAAATAAAACAGGCAGAATATATTAAGAATGGTAAAACACCATTTCACCACCTTCCAAATAGACAATATACTCTTGAGTTTACCATATCTTCTGAATTTACCATATAGCACAAGACCCTTGAGACACTCAAGGAACTCAACAAGACCTTTCCTGGTGTCAAGACCAGATAAGACATATCCTTTACAATTACACTCATTATCAATATCACAGCACTGTATACACTTACCAATGGAAACCTCGACAGTCTCGTCATACTCATGACCGTTTTCACTCTTCAAAGGAAATGAGAACCTGTAACCATCAACCTTGGACATTCCAAGGAATGAGCACACTAAATCAAACATACCCTCACCCTCAACATTGTGGAATATGGACAACTTCCCATAGTCATTCAAGTCTCTAATGAGATAATCAATCCCATCAACCATATCACCGACCTCCACATAACCGTCATACCATACTGGAGTCCCTGTTGAAGGAAAAGACACAACAGACATAAGACGAGTGCCACTACCTATACGAAAATATTTATCTCTCATATGAAAACAATAATGTTACTAATAAAACCTTTTACTTGCTGTTATTCAATTAATACAACGACAAAGATACTAAGAAAACAGGACATACGCAAATAATACGACAATAGAAAACAACAACATCTAAACACAGACAATCAACCGAAATAGGTTGAATTCACAAAAACAACCGAAATAGGTTGACTAACACAATGCAGATAAAAAGAAAAAGACATCAACACATCATACAAGAATAGGGAAAACCACGAATAACCATATCGTCTAAACCGAAAAGTGAATATGATAAGGGAATACCAATGAATACGATGATGCGTGCGTAACGAGAAGTGATAATGGGAAAACGGTTTAGACCGTTGATGTGTGCGTAACGAGAAGTGGTACGGAGCAAAGTGATGATGGCGAGGATGCGTGCGGGACGTATAAGTGTTGCGGAGCGGAGTGTTTAGGACGAGGATGTGTACGTGACGAGAAGTTGCACGGGGCAAAGTGTTTAGGACGAGGATGCGTGCGTAACGAGAAGTTGCACGGGGCAAAGTGTTTAGGACGAGGATGTGTGCGTGACGGAGGTGTTACGGGGCGTATTGTAATTTATAAGTCAACAAATAAACCATTGAAATTCAACAATAATTAATTTTGGAAACAGGTCAAAAAGGCGGTTTCGGACTGCCCTGCGTGTTAATTTTTTTTAAAATTTTTTTATTTTTTCCATGAGATTTACAGCATACCCATTCGACCTAATCACTTATCGCCCCGAAGGCACTGTCTACTTCGTCACGGACACACTTACCGCTGTAAAGAGATTCGTTTTCCTATCACTCGTCACGGACACACTTACCGTTCTAATCAACCTCGTTTCATAGACAGTCGTAACGGACGTACCTATCGGACTAATCAACACTGTTTCACTAACACTTGTCACGGACACGCTTATCGTTATAAAGGGATTCGTTTTGCTAACATTGCCTGTTAATCGTTGTTGTCAGTTTTACATGAGCGTTTTATAAGTGTCAATAATATTTTTTTTTACAGTATATTTATGTGGAGTTAAATAATAGAATAATTAATCAAATTAAAGATGAAGAAGTTAGTTTTATTTATGGCGACTGTCTTTGTGCTTTGTATGGGCAGTTGTGCGAATTACGGTAAGGGCAGTGTGTCTGCCAGTGTTGTGAACGTAGACAGTGTAGACAGCGTAAGTGCTGACAGTGTAGTTCATGACAGTATTTCAAAGTGATAATGCTTTAACAAAAACATTATAGTCTGTTCGGGAATCGGTAATGCCATAGTGCGTTATCGATTCTCTTTTTTATTGTTTGGGGTGTTAAAACTGTTCCAAATCGGAACAAAAACCTAAAATGGGTAAAAAATTCACGGGGAAAAAATTAAAAAAGTGTTCCAATTCGGAAGTATTGAGGGTTTTTTGCAAAAAACGATAGGTACTCAATCGAGTACAGGGTTTTCTCTGTGTAAGACGTAGTTGATATATATAAGAAAACCCTGAAAGTGCTGTACTGTCAGGGTTTATAGTGTTCATATCGTATATGTGTGCGTGTCGTATGTGTTATGCCATAGTGCGTTGTAGTGTGCGTTGATGATAGTGTTATGTCCGTATGTGTATTGCCGTGGTGGTTATGTACTCAATTGAGTAGATGGTCTATGATATAGTCTGGTGCTGTGACCGTGTCTATAGTGCGTTGTATCTCTATGTTCAGTTCGTCCAGTGTGTCCGCGTCGATTAGTTCTGCGTGGTCTGCCATAGAGGATGCGTAGTAGTTAAGTGCGTCAGTGCCCTTGTCAGTGACATATGTGTAGTGGTGGATATAGTAGTCCTGTTCTGGTGCCTCTGGCGATATGTTCGACGCTCTTGAGAACAGTAGCACGGCGTAATGTCTATGTGTCATAGTTGTGTAGTGTTAATTGCTGTTAACGGGTGTATGTACTCAATTGAGCAGATATGGTGCGTGTGGTGTGGACTATAGTGTGTCCGCGCCGTATGTGTGATGTCATATAGTGCCAGTGAGTCTACGTTTCGTGAATGTGTAGTGCGTTAACAGTTATTATGTTTTATTAATTATAATTTCAATCTATGTCCTATCACCCTAATACTTTGATATAGTATGTGTGCGATTTATTGTTGTAATTATTTAATAATGTTTATATTTTTTTAACATTTACTATCAAATTAAAAGTTTAGGGCGTGTGGTATTGTGACAATCTGTAAGTTTGGAGGTGGTTTTCCTTTACAGATTATCATTGACGTGTATGCAGTGTATCCTTCGCTCCCTGTGCCCGTGTCGTTGTGGTCACAGGGCGATATGTGAATACGGTGCTTATAGTTTATAGTGCCTGTACTATGTTTCATTGTCTATCTGTTACTTTTTCTATTGCAAAGGTAATAAAAGGTTTTGATATATGCAAACACAAGTTCATGAAAATTAATGTTGATTAACAATTCATTTAACATTGTTTAAGTTAAAATGTTTGGTTGATATTGAGAAAGTATGTACCTTTGTATTGCGGTGTGGAAGTGCGCATTTTTATCCACCGTAGTCTTTATTGTTTTTCTATCCCCCCATTCGCCCTTGTGGTGTGTGGGGTTTTTTGTGTATGGTGATGTAGTTATACGCCACGGGAGCGATAATGTCCTGTGCGTGTGTTTATCGCCCTTAAAGCGTATGTTGTTTCGGTGTGTAGTGTTATAGTGTTTTCGTTACGGACGCATTTAACGGCATTCTCTGCCGTTGTTTAGTGCGAGATGGTGTAGTTGTAGGGTTAAGGTGTTTGAGTGCGTCAGAATTGATTTATTGAGGTCGTAGGTGTATAAAAAGAGAAGCACGGCACAGGTGTTTGTATGTCCTGTGCCGTGCGGTTGGATTATGGATAAACTCAAAGACTACATTGATTTCTTTAGGGGGTGTAGGCAATGTTTTTTCTCTTGCCTGTCTGCAATCCGCATATCAGTTGGTGCGATAAAATGTGTCTGTTCTGTGCGATAACCGTTTGCGTGGGGTGCGCATAGTGTAAAGCACAATCTTCCGCAGTCGTCAACTTCGTAGTCCTCAATGAACCCTGTAATGTTGATGTCGTATTGTAGTGTGATAGGTTCATCATCTTCCACGCAACGCAGTATCAGTTGTGCGTCCGATAGGTCTTGTTCATTGATTTCGGATAGTTTAACAAGTGCTTCTTTGTCGGGGTCGATATTGCCGTCATTGAAGCGTTTAATGACTTCATCAATATCGTGGTACACCTCATATTCAACGTGCTTAACGATGTCGTAGAACACCTTTAGCGAGTTTGTGCGTGTGGTTGTGTCGATGTTTGCGAATGTGTCGCTATCAAAATTCTTGTCCTGTACGGTGATATACTTGATAAACATCATAGTTTTGTGTGATTTAGGTTGGTTAATAAATTGGTTTTATTTCAAATCAAGTTGAAATTCTTTGATTTCGTTTGTCTGCTCAATGTAATCGTCATTGATGTAGATGTTGAAGTCGTTATCGCTTGTATATTCCTCACAGGCGTTTTTCTCCGCTTCGGTGATAACGTAGTCCTCTCTGAATTGTTTGAGGTTGTCAAGTGCCTGTTGTTGCGCTTCTGCTTTTGTCGTGATGTCAAGGTCTGTTTCGGTGCGGAAGACCGTTGTAAGACTGTAAACCGTTGCTTTCATAATCTTGTTTGTTTTTAGTTTGTTTTAAAATTAATGGGAAATTGCAATCCCTTGTTGTTTGATGTTGCAAAGGTAGTGCAAGTTTCCCATATATGCAAATTTTTAATGTTAATAAATCTTAATCACATCTATTTACCCATTTTTTTGCTGGCTGATAGTGTTTCACAAAGCGTGTCATAAGTTTATACAGGTTGTCAATCCACTTGTAGTCCAATTCGTCCAAGTATGGGTTGTCCTCATTCATTTCAGCGAACTCATACTCAAACTCTTCCGCATCTACGTTTTCGTCCGCATTCTTTAGTACGATTGAAATGGTGTCGTTCCTGTGGTACTCCAATGCAGTGATTTTGTACCGTGGTTGACCTACTCTATCGTTATCCATAAACACATACTTCTTGATAAGTCCTGTAATGTATTCCTCATCTGTGAACTCTATGATTTTCTTGAAATTCACATACAGGCAACGCTCTTGCATTTCCTCGCACATTTGTGCGATTGCGTTGTATTGCTTGTTGTAGAGCATATCCTGTTCGGAGCGCACGTTACGCATCTGCTCCAAGATGTCATTGTCAATGTCGTTTAACATTGCGCTCATCGCCTTTGTGGTCTTTTGTTGTTTCATTTCCATAATCTTGTTTTGAGTTTAATGTTGCAAAGATAGGCATATTATTTGATATATGCAAATTTTTTAATGTTAAAACATCTTAATCACATCTACGCCCCCATTTCTTTACAGGTTGGTAGTATTCAACGAAGCGTGCCATAAATGCGTACAGGGTTGCAATCCACCTGTAATCTAAATCATCAACGCAATTGTATTCGTCTGAAAGACCATAAAACGTGTGCGTAATTCCATCGTTCTGTGCGTCTGCGTCAAATTCCTTGACGGTGATTTTGATGTACCTGTATCTTTCATATTCCAATGCAGTGATTTTCTGTATCTTGTTATGAAATCTGCCGTTATCGGTAAAGCGGTAAGTTCTGATAAGTTGTTTTAGGTGTTCCTCGTCTGCGAAATCCTTTGTGTTACTGAAGTCCACAAACAGATGTTGCCCTTGCATTTCCTCGCACATTTGTACGACTGCGTTGTAATATGCGCCATACAATTTGTCCTTTTCCGCCAACATTGCGAGTTCTTGCTTTAAAATCTTTGTTTTCAAATGGTTCAATGTTTCTTTCATAACCGTTCTTGTTTTCTGTTGTTCCATAATCTTATATTGTTTAAGTTTGACGATGCAAAGATAGGTATTATAATTGAATTGACAAAATTATTTTAGTTAAAAATTCGGTTATTATTTTAACATTTCCATTTAACATCAATTAAGTTAAATTGTTTGGAGGATATGGTCGTGTGTTGTATCTTTGTAGGCGAGTAAGGTATGCACCAAAAAACAGGTGATACCACCGTTACGGCAGTACCACCAGAAAAACAAACTAAAATTATGTTACCTTACAAGATTTTTTTAATTAACGCAATCAGTTCATCATCGGTGTAGTCAGAAAGGCACATACCTACCATACAATCCTTGTCTTTTATCCAAGTGTATGGGTCGCATTCCTCATCGTAACCGTCCTTAACGTAGATGTCAATGTAATCGTCAGATAGATTACCTTTTGTCACCTTGTACTCTTTACCGTTATATATGATATTTCTTGTTTCCATTGTCTTATTTTTTTTTAATGCAAGTCTATTTACTTGTTTTGTTCGTTTGCAAGTGCTTGCGCTTGTTTCTCTTTTAGTAATCGTTCACGTTCTTTTAGAAATTGTTCACCTATTTCTCGCCCTTTACGGTAGTATTCCTCTAATTCCTTGAAGTATTTGATGAAGTCCTTATAGACATTATCGTCAGCGAACGCCCCAATCATTTCCACAGGTTTCTCCCATACGGCACGGTGTAGTGCGTCATAGTCCTCTGTTTCGTACAACAGGTGTTGGAAAAGACTTGTGACAATACCCTCTGCTGTGCCGTTGTAATAAATCCTGTCAAATTCTTTTATAAGGTATTTTTTATTGATTAACGCCATTTTAGCGTATTTGTCAAACACGTTTCTGTATTCCCTTGGGAGGTTTTTAAGTCCGAAACCCTTGCGGTAGTCCTTGTATAGTGCCGTGGCGTATGCTTGGCGTAGATAGTCAAGCAAATCAGCGTAAATCCATTCATTGATAATATCACGAAAGTCGTTCAACAGGAACTTGTTGTAGTTTTCATTACGCACCGCACCCTTGTAGAATTGGTGGATTGTTTCTGTCAGTTTGTCGCCATCGTTGAAAATGGTTTCAACCTTGTTCGCTCCGATAACCTTGATGTCCTTGACCGTAGGTGTGATGCAACCGTGGTACTTAAGTTCGGCAAAGAACCTGTTCGTGTACTTGTTGAGCATTGTTTCGCATACCACCTGTGCCAATAGTGTATTGTTCACCCAAGTAGATGATGTAGGGTACTCTTTGTTGAGGGTGCTAGTGTAATCTTCCATTATCTTGTTTGTTTTAAATTGTTTTACTTTTGATAGTGCAAAGATACGCATAACATTTGAGTTATGCAATACCTTTAACACTATTTAAGTTTACTTATTTTCAATTGATTTTCTCCACTCATTGATATTGTCAAGGTTTTGCTTTACTGTCTTGTATGTGCCGTTCTTGCACATTATATGGTCAAACTCAATCGGATTTGATAGGTGGTATTCCTCAATGTCATTTGGGTTGTAGTTTGGTAGGTAAAACCTCTGCACAAAGTATGTCATAATGTGGTTGAGTGCCTGTGGTGTGATAGGTGTCGCCAATTCTTTTGCGATAAAACACGCAAAGAGGTAATCATTAACGCTACTATACAAAATAAATGGTGTCTTACACGACTTATCCAAGTCACTATACTTTAGACCGTTATGCTTCCTGTAAAGTCTGTAAAGCACCGTAGCGTATTTCTTGCACACTTGGAGAACGCCACGACTGCCGTCAAGTTCGTATGTTTTTTCATCAATAAAAATTCCGAAATTTTGGTGCGAAACATATTCGTTGACTTTATCCTCAATCAGGCAATCCTTGATGAAATGCTTGCACAGAACATCATTCCAAAGCACATCGTCTAATAGTGCGCACTTTACGAAGATACCGCTGACACCGTGCCCGATGCAGTTTGCATTATACAATTCGTTCATAAACGCCTTGCCGTAGTGTTTGAGAAGTTCTGAAAATAACAGATAATACAACTCTTTGTTCTTGATAGTGTAAGTTTTTTCTTCCATAATCTTATTTGTTTTTAATTTCTTTAATGCAAAGGTACACATAACAGTTTAGTTATGCAATACCTTTAACATTGTTTAACAGGAAAATCTACTCAATTGAGTACATCTATTTCTTTTTTTCCCAAGTGTATGCGATTTTGCATTCGTAGTTTTCTGTGATGTGATTGATAACGTCCCACGCCTTTGCAAGCAAGTCCACAGAAAAGTGTAGGTCGAGATATGCGTTATTGGCACTATCAATGTCCTTGTAGTCATCTATCTCAAAAATGTAGTCAGATGAGTGGTTATCATCATCAACACCTGTGATGTATAACTCACCGTCGTTTGCAATATACATTTCGCCTATTGTCATTTCAATCGGACCTGTGGTGTAACCGAAATTATCCATATCGTCCACAAAGTCCAAGAACCTATTCCTGTGTAAGAGCGATGCTATGCCAATGCTGTTCGGGTAAGTGCTTTGTAATTTCTCCAAGTTAAATGCCTTGTTTGGCATATTGTTGCACAGAGTATCTGTGATAAGGTCAATATACATAACGCACAATTGCACATTGATGTTGTCACGTTCTGCTACTGCGTTCTTTAAGTCATTCATCATTTCTTGCTTTTTGTTCTGTTCCATAATATTGTTTTGTTTTAGATATTAATAATCTGTTTGCCTGTCCTAATTTGACAATGCAAAAGTAATACAAGTTTTTCAAATACGCAAATTTTAAATGAATTTTTAAGTTTTATTCACAATGGTTAAATTAAATGTTAAAAGTGTTAATTTGCTTGCGTGATTGGGATAGATGATGTATCTTTGTAGGCGAGTAAAAGAGTACCCAAAAGGATTGTGGCGGTAGGCATTGTATCTGTATGCCTGTCGCCACGTTGTCTTTTACGCCTGTAACGCCCATATTTGCCGTTTAAGGCACTCTTTGCTCCTGTGTAATGTAGTTGTAGGGTTGAAATGGTTTAGTGCGTCAGAATTGATGTGTTGAGGTCGTAGGGGTAAAATAAGAAACGCAACACGGTCGATTATATACCGCATTGCGCTTGTTTGCTTTTGGTGATGCTCGGTGTGAAAACTTTAAACCATTTCCGCCCAAACCTTTTTCTGCACTTCCGATACTTCATCTGCCGTGAGGTTGAGTGCTAACAACCACCACCCACCGTTATCCAATTCCTCGTTGTTGAAATCATCTACCATTTCATCAAGAGTGCCGAGGTGTGAGCGGTTGTTGCCGTTGAGGTCATAGACACGGTAGTCTGCCACGTTCTTGATAACCTTGGCAAACACTTCCTTTGCTTCCTCTGCGTTGTTGAGGTCGTTAAACTTGAACTCGCTTGGGTGCAAATTCAAGTCGTTGTTCTCTGTTGTGTAATAAATCAGTACCATAGTCTTAATCTTGCTTTAATGTTGATATTCTGTTCTGTCTTGTTTTGATATTGCAAAGTTACATAAACTATCTGATATACGCAATACCTGTCTTTGTTAAAGTCAGTTAAAAAAATGGGCGGTGGATTGCCCTGTGTTTAGCACCACCGCCCGAAACAAACAAAATATTAGAACATTAAGCGGCGAGTGTCACAACATTGTCGTACAGGTTTTGAACCTTTTGTTGTACGTTACCGTCCAAGATACTTGACATCTTTTTGTCGTTGTCAGCGAACTTGGCATAGTTCTGATAGTATGTGGTAAGACCGTTCACCAACCACAGACCGTTGCCACCCACAAGTTTCTCTTGACCGATACCGCTCTCGCAAGCGTCAAAGACATTTGCGATGATATTCTTGCTTCGGGTGCTGATTTCGTCACACTCCATTGAGTTGTTGTTCTTCTTGTAGAGTGTGAAAATATCCTTTGAGAGAAGCGATTTCACAAGTGCTTCCTCCATTTCCTTGTGCGACATCTTGATGGTCGCAAGTCTGTCAAGCGATGCCTTGAACTCTTTTTGATAGACATCTGCCATACCGAGTGTTTGGAACACGAACTTTGCATTTTCCTTGTTGAGCAAGTCAAGACGCTTGTTCACGTTAGAAGTGTGCTTGAAGAACAAAGTACCGCTTGCCTGTTTGAATGCGATGTTTAGCATATTTTGGCACACCACACGCACAGGTGTGATACAGACCTTTACTGCGCTACTGCCGTCGTGGGAGTTGCTCACGACCACTTGCATTTGCACACGGTCGTTATCGTTGTTGTTCACTACGATTTCCTGTGGGAAGCGTGCCACGATGAACACACGCTTACCGTCATTGAGCGTACCTGCCGCATCAATGATAGGTGCGTTGTTGTGGTCGCCTGTGCATAGCAAGTCCACAAAGTCAAACGCTTCCTTGTTCTGCACGATACCGTAGGTGTCGCTTGTAACGCCAAGGCAAGCGAGGTTATCCATTCGCACGTTCGCCTGTTTGCCCTCTACCTTGCGCAATTGGGCGATAAGTTCTGTTGAGGGTATATCCACGTTGCGCATAAGCATATCACGCAATTCGGGTGTGAGGTAGTACATTTCCTGTTTCTGTACGTTGAAGTCAGCACCGCTCTGTTCGAGTGCTTCTGCTACTGTCATAGTGTTATCTACTGAGGTGTGGTTCATCAACCAAGTGCCGTTTGCTACTACATTGTCGTTCATAGTCGTTCTTTTTTTTTGTTTGTTAATAATGTTGTTTGTTTTAATTTGATGGTGCAAAGTTAGGTGTTTTTCTCCACACCACCAAATATTTTTCGTTAAAAGATGTTAACAGGTTTTACAATTTTGATATTCTTCTGTATTGTCACAAATTATGTCATAATCACGCCCCTTTGCATTTGCCAAATAAACCTCTACGGTTGCTTGGTAGTCATTGTCCTTTATAGGCAAATCCTCTACGGCGTCATACAGGTACTCACTATCATAGAAGCGTGCATCGTCCATAACTCCCTCCAAGTCCTCGCTACCTGTACCCATACAGCATTGCTTCCACGCTTCCTTTACTTTTGCGATTGCTTCCTCTTTTGTGTCTGCTTCGATTGAGAAAGACTCGTTGCGCCAAATTGTGACTTTTCTCTGTTGACTGAAATGAAATGTTGTCATAATTGTAAATACGTTTTTAATGTTGATATTCTGTTTGTTGCTCTTTCAGATTGACGATGCAAAATTAATATAAAGTTTTGATATATGCAAATATTATCTGATTTTTTAAGTTTTATTCACGAATGTTAAAGATAGTGTTAAAAGTGTTAATTTACTTGCATAGTTGGAGTAGATAATGTATCTTTGTGGTGCGGTAAGGAATACGCAAAAGGAAAGGTAGTGTCATTGACCCCTCAATCAACGGCACTACCTACATCAACATTATATATGAAAATTCAGACTTTTCCTGTTACACTTCCTCAATTTGGTAGGCAATCACATTATCCTGTTTTTGAAGTCTTATGTAGTCCTCATCAATTTCAATATGCACGATTTCCTCTTTCGCATAACTTGTAATGGTGTTGAGCATTTCCATAATCGCATCGCTCTTTTCTTTGTAAGGGTTAGAAGAAATTGACTTTTCACCGTTAACGTACTTTACAACTTGGTATCTCTTCTTGAAGTGGATTGTTTCAAATGTTTTGTTATAGTTGAATTCATCAAAGAATTCTTCAAGCAGTCCTAAAATCTGCATTGTGGTGTATAGGTCAAAATAACCTACGGTGCGTATATCCCCACCATTGATTGATTTATAAGTAATATTAAAACCATTACGTTCATCGCCAAAATGGATTGATATGATATTGAAGTCCATAAGGATGTTAGCACCTGTGTACATTTGGATAAGGTGTTCATCTAACATCTGTCGTAAACGCCCACCCTCGGTTAACACGCCATCCTTTGCCACTTTATTGCTATCCACTACATTACAATTATTTAAGATAGTATTAAAGTCAAGGTTGGTAACATTGTGCTTTTTAAGCAATGCTACGATATTACCTTGCGCTTGTTCTGCCATTTCGTCAATCTTGTTCTGATAGTCATTTGCTTTCATAACTTTGTTTGTTTTAAATGTTGTTTAATACTCTGTTTGTTTTGATGGTACAAAGGTACGAAAATGTTTTCATATATGCAAACTTTCTCGCACCTTTTTTCTACGGTTTAAGATTTTTTAAGTCTTTTTACATCGTCCATTTATGTGGAAATTCACTAATAAGGTCTTTGAACAATTGTTCGTAGTTGAAATCCTTATCTAACAGGCATTCAATATTACGCTTGTACGCTTTCTGTATATATTCCTCTATTTCGTAGTTGTCAGCGGTGAACATATCCTCTCCGACCTCTATAATAGCGTCCACAAGGTCTGTGATGTCAAACCAATCATCATACCGTTTGAAGTAGTTGCACATATACTCTGCAAGTTCATTGTTGTCATAGGGTGTTTTGTCAATATCGCTTGATGATACGAGATTGCCGTAGCGGTTGATGTAGCAGAACTCATCTTCGTAGTTGTACTTGCCGTAGAACGCCATACGAAGCAGTTCCCCTGGTCTTATGCTCTCTAACACCTCATTGTCATTAAGACTTTCATAGTCGTTAAAATACACTTCGTCCTCGGTTTTGTCATTCTTACAATAATCGTTCCATATCCAAACCTTTTTCTCATCGTCACAAGCAATGTTGATAAGGGTTTCAAAAACTTTAGTCTTGATGTCAGATAAATCCATAGTTGTTGTTTGTTTTATCCTATCTTGGGAATATCCCTTGATTTCGTTAGTGCAAAGGTACGCATAATGTTTTGATTATGCAAGAAAAATGGAGATTATTTTTAGTTAAAAATGAAATGATTTTTTTAACATATTGTTTAAGATTGTTTAACACGGATAATTTGGTTGATATGTCTGAATGTTGTACCTTTGTAGGCGAGTAAAGGAATGCCCAAAAAAAGTGCGCCTATTCTCACGAACAAGCGCACATCATTTAATGATAAGTTGTTAGTCGTTCAACAATTTTTTCTTTTCTTCCTGTGCTACGTTGTCAGCAATCTTTACCAACAGGGCAACGATAGTGCCAAGCAGTCCAAACAGGAAAGTCCAAAGGAAGTGTGTTTTTGTAAACTTCGCCACAAGCACACTAAAACCAATCCAAACACAAAGTAAAACAAAAATTAAGAAAAATCCCATAACAATTATTTTTTTAAAAATTAAACTATAAATTACTTAACGTTGTTTTTTGATGCCATTTCATCCATAACATCAAAGTATTCAGCGACCCATTCCATAACGCTCATTATGGTGTAGATGTCAAGGAAACGCACACTCTCGGTGCTTTCAAAGTCGTAGTCTTGCACACCGCTACAAACACATTCAACAAAACCTACGTCCTTAATTGTTACACGGTCAATGAAGCAGTCAAGTGTTTCACCATCTTTGTTGTATATGCCAACGAGATGGTTGTTTGCTATGTCATCAAAACGCTCTGAAACATCAAGCAAACCCATTTCCTCGTTGTCCTCACGCATCTTGCGGAGGTCGATTTCCTTAACCCCACGCTCATTCATACAGGTGATAATCGCATTTGTCATTTCTTGGCGATAGTCGCTCAATTTGTCGCAAATCTTATCGCTCAACTCAAACATTTCTTTTGTAGTCATAATCTTGTTCGTTTTAGGTTTGATAGTGCAAAGATATATAGAAATTTTGAAATATGCAAATTTTATTTGAAGATTTAACTTCTTTTAATTCCAATTCCATCGTTTATTTTACCTTCGTGAACTTGGTAGGTAACAATATTGTTTTTGGTTTCCAGTCTGATACGGTCAGTATCAATTTCAATATGCACAATTTCCGCTTCCGAATAATTCGCAACGGTTTTGAGCATTTCATTTACTGCATCGCTCTTGTTATCGTATAACCCACCTGAAAGTGGCATTACCTCTCCATTAACCACCTTAACGACCTTGTATTTAACCTTGAAAGAGATTTTATCTGTTTTTGGGTCGTGGTAAAACTCATTGAAGAAATCTTCAAGTAAATCTAAAATCTGTAAGGTGGTGTACGCATCAGTAAATGCAGTATAATCAACGTATCTGCCATCTACATCTTCGTACTCAACCCCCAAATATTCACCGTCCAATTCTCTGATTGATACAATACGGCATTTAGAGAAAATGTGAACACCTGTCTTCATTAGGATAAGGTGGTTGTCTAACATTTCTCGTAAGCGGTCTGCTTCAGTAAATACACAGGGGTTGACCGCTTTATCTCTATCAGCAATATAATTCTTTTGTAAAATATTCTTAAAAATAATTTCGTCAATGTTATGATTTTGCATTAACGCATAAATTTCACCTCTTGCTTGCTTGTTCACATCGGAGATTTTGTTTTGATACTCATTTGCTTTCATAATCTTGTTCGTTTTAGGTTTGATAGTGCAAAGATACACACAATATTTGAAATATGCAAATTTTATTTGAAGATTTAACTTCTTTTAAGTCTTTTCTTCTTTTGCTCATTCCTGTATATTCGAAGCAAGTTTTTCTTTACCTCGCCTGTGATTTTGTCAGTTTCTTCCTCATCAAACAGGCGTGTGGTGCAAAAGTCATTATCCTTGTTAATCTTATCCATTTTCTTCTTTGGGAACTTATACACGTTGCGTGTGTCACTCGCTATCTCGCAATCAAGTTCAAAGGTGTAATACACTTCGTCATCACTATCAAGTACAACGGTATGATAATTTTCATCGTCTATAAGACTATGAATGTGTGTTATTATCATTGTTTCAATGATAGGTTTGATGTAGTCGCCCATATCGCCCATTCTCTTGATGTACGGTGATAGCGTTGAGGTGAGTTCATTGATGTATAAGTCCAACACCTCGCTATCATTGTCCTTACAGGCATAATAATCCTTGTATGTGTTATAAAGACAATCGTAGTACACAAGACTTTTAAAGTAATTACCCAAACAGGTGATGAGGGAATAGCAATTCCCCATATCCATATCGTCCTCTCGCAATTTGACGGTTTTGCCATTATGGTGGTTGTCCGCCAAGCACAGGACTAACTTGCCTGTCTTATCTACTTCCAAACCTGTCAAAACATAATACAGGTCATCTACGCAGAAAAGTCTTGCGTGTTGTGCGACTTCAAGTAGGGTTGAAGTGCCGCTGTCTGTATGCTCGGTTTCTGCAATCGTCTTGCTGATATTGACTTCGGTGATGTCACGACCGTTGAGGAAATCTTTAACCATTCGGCAGAGTTCCTCTTTTGACAATGTGGATTTGTTCGGGTCAAACCACCCTCTTGTGCCTTGAACATCAAGTAACTTTGTTAAGTCTTCTGCGTATTTCATAATCTTATCTGTTTTAGTTTCGATAGTGCAAAGGTAAGCATAATAATTGACATTACCTAATATTTCAAGAACTTTTTTATGTTAAAAAAGCACTATTGTTTTTAACATTTCGTTTCACATAGATTAACAGGAGATATTTGGTAGATTAGGGCAATTGTCGTATCTTTGTAGTGCGGTTAGGAATACACACAAAGAAGATGGGTGACACCACCATTACGGTAGTATCACCCATTATCTGTTACGCAAGGCACAATATCCTATTCTACAATCTTCTTCAAGACTTTCTTGATTTCATCTACAACGCTCTGCGAATATTTCGCTTCATCAACCAAATATGTCACAGATAAGGTGTCCACATCAATTGTTGCTACGACCTCTCCCTCATCGTTTCCTTGCTTCCACGCATCAATACAATACGTTTCGTCAATTCTATCGTAGTAGTGCGATACTTTATCGTAGTTGTTACCTAACACATCAGCGAACAGGTAACCACGTTTCACAAGTTCCTCAACATCTGTTACATTAATAAGATGTTCTGTTAGGTATTCCCACAAGCAATTGGCCATAGGTCGTGGGTCTGTATTGTAGTTTACGACAAAATCACGATACCAAGTCTTCCCTAAAATATCAACATAAATTTCTTCCAACTCGCTCAATACGAAATTGTCACTTAAAATTTTCTTTGTCAGTTTCATTGTTGTATATTTTTTAGAACCACGATACATAAACATATTCATTGTTGGGGTCTGCATTTTGGAGCATATAGTTAATGCCGACAAGTAGATATTCTCTAAAATAATTGACACTAATTGCCCCTGTTTCAAAAGGGAACTTCTTGATTAACTTTGACAGGTATTCATCGGTGATTTCACCATTCGCCAAACTATCGTGTAAGTCCTGTAAAGATGTGCGTAGGATTTCCCATTCACAACCCTCGCCCTCATAGTCAGCGTAGAAATTTGCCGAGATATATTTTGCGAACAGGTCTTCAATCACATCTTTCATTCTGTTGAAGCGTGCGTCACCATATTCAATAACGTGCTTTTTGTGAACTCTCATTGCTAAACTCATAGTAGTAATCTGTTTTAAATGTTAGTATTCTGTTTGTTATTACGCATCGTAAATGTCAATATCATCTTGTGATAGATAACCGTTTTCAATCAATTCTTCCTTGGTTACATACTCAGAGATTTCGCCTGTAAGGAAATCTACCAAGCATATATTGAAACTATAAGTGCTATCTTGATAGTCATACACAAAACGTGTTAAACCGTCCTTGGCGTGAAAAAATTCATCGTAAATCTCCAATAGGGTCTTCGTGTCAAAAAAACCTGATAGAAAATCTGTTGTTAATTTATTTTTTTGTTCCATATTAGTATGTGTTTGTCTTAATTTGATAGTGCAAATTTACGAAAAGTTTTTGGTTATTCCAAACATTTCATCTTCTTTTTTCTATAATTTAGGAAATGATATACATGTTGTCCCTGTGATAATTTAGTAATGATTGAAAAAATCCCGTAGGGATTTGATGTGCGTAGGCAGGTATGCAGCGAAGGTTATGCGAAATGAGCGAAGCGAAATGGAGCATAACCGAAGCGAAATGCCTGCAAATATCGCATAACAAATACGCATCCCAGCGGGATGCGATTTCGTATTCAATGGGCAATTTGATGTTGTCGCATTCCGCTGGAATGCATAATACTGACAAATCTATTGCAGGCATTTCGAAAAGATTCCATTTCGCTTCGCTCCATTACATCTTTTCTGCATACCTGCCTACATACATCAAATTCCTAACGGAATTTCATCGCATCTTCTTCGGGACAACATGTATATCATTTCCATAATTTAAGTACATTTCACAATCACCGAAGCAATTAATATAAAACACAGGCGAAAAACGGTCTTCATCGCCCCAATACTCCACCGTCTTGTAGAATGTTGACGCTTCCTTTGCTTCTTCCTCGCTCTTGTAGATTTCACCGTCCACAGGGACATCAAAGTGCTTCGGACTATTGAACGTAATCGTAACCGTATCTTGGCACACGGTGTAGTCGATGATGTCGTAGTCGCCTACTATCGCTCTTGCTCTGTTGATAATCTTTTCCTTATCCATAGTCATAACTTCTGTTTCTGTCTTAATTTCTATACCGCAAAGGTAAGAAGAATAATTGATATACGCAAGGAAAAACAAGATTATTTTTAGTTAAAAATCATAGTTGTTTTTTAACATTTCATTTAACACAGATTAACGGTAAATGTTTGGTGCGTAAGGATAGATGTTGTATCTTTGTAGGCGAGTAAGGTATGCAAAAAAGAAATACGCACATATTCTCACGAACCAGTGCGCACAAAAACAATTCAATTAAAGAAATTATGATTAAGTTACAACTTATTAATTTCGTTTAATATGTACCAAAGTGTGTATAGGGTATCAACGTTCAATACCATATTGACAATCTCATCATCTAAATTCAACGAAAATGCGTTTACGAATATGTCGCCATCGTCATTAATCAAAATTTTCCGCACATGAGCGTCATATAAGGACATAGCATCATCGTCATATACTTGGATTATATTATCCATTAAAATGTCCTGTGCCGCATCATTTGACTTGTAATTGGCAAAATCTAAACGCTTGTTCTTATAATAAGGATTGCTCTTTACAAGGTTGAAAACTTCTTCTTTCAAATCATTTAACAGATTGTTATATCTTTCACTAAAATTCTTCTTTTCTTGTTCCATAGTCGTATATGTTTGTTTTTAAATTAGTAATCCCATTGTGTATCGCAGTAGATAACGTAAACCTCTGTACCGCTCTGATTGGGTTGTTTACAGGGTAACCAATAGATGTCAATGTACCCTTGCAGTTCCGTTGGTAAAGTCAACTCGTTGCCATTGACATTTGTTGAGCATTCCAAACGCTCCAACTCATCAACACTCCAATTGACGGTGTTCCAATCAAACTCCAATTCAACACCGAAGATTTCATTCAATCTATTTTCCAACTCTTTCTTGGTGTATGCGTTCAACGCTATTGCATCAATTTGGTTAATCACATTGTTTCGTGTCATTGCCTGTACCATAGTCTTACTTGTTTTTGTTTAACTTGTTTTAATATTGCAAAGGTACGACTATTTTTCGAGATACGCAATAGTCGTACCGTTAAACTTTATTAATGGAAATCTACCGCCATTTCAACGATATAGACCTCTGTACCCAAGTTGTTAGGTTGCTTACATGGAAACCAATACAGGTCAAAGTCGCCCACTAACGCATCATCTACTTTAGCACCGTCCTCCAAGAACATTTCATCTGTTGAGAACATCGCATCGTAGCACACAAGTCCACCGTCAACATAGCAGTTCCACTCAATCTTCACATTAGTGCCGAATGCGTCATTGACAATCTTCTGCACATCTTCCTTTGTAAATGATTGGTTTACCAATTGGTGGTTAAGTTTGCCAATCACGTTGTTTCTGATTTCATCTGTCTTGTTCTTCTTTGCCATAGTCCTGTCTGTTTTAAATGTTGTTGATAATCTTATCTCATTTTTGATATGACAAAGGTACGACTATTTGCTGATATATGCAATAGTCATACCCTTAAAGATTGTTAAAACTCAATCATTAACGTGAAATGCCTTGATTTTAAAACTTGTGATAAAATCATCATCGCCAAGTATCTCGGTCAACAGGTCTGTTTCTGTGATATTCACCACGTTAGTGTCATAATCGTCAAGGAAATTTTGTACCCACTTGTACTTTTCCTCTTTCGTTTTGTTGATGTCAGAGTAGCATTCCTCTCGGTGTATGCCGTAATTTCTACCCTCAACATCAATACTGCTCATTGTTAAAATAAAGACGGTCATAATTATTCACTTTTTTTTTGCATTAACATTCATAGGTCTTTTGCCATTCCTTACAGATTGGCGATAAGGTGGTTAAACGCACACTAAATGAATTGTGACGGCAAGGTGTGAACAGGTGGTAGTTTCTTCCAAGATAACCGCTCTTTAAGTCCACTTCCCAACATTCGTACTGATGTCTAATCGCATTGATTGACACCTTGTAACCGTTCTTTGCGAAAAAGTCCTGTATGTACTTGTATAACTTCTTGTTTGTGTTGATATGCTTTTCGGTCATATCGTCAATATGCTCACCGATTTCAAAATCCACCTCGTTTACATACGAATGCTCTGTGATAAGTCCCTTATCAATAAGTTCCTGTAATGGTTCACCGCCCTCACCGTATGTGAGGTTGTTCAAGTCGATTAACGTGTCATAGCGCATAATTGGAGGGTTGAGCGGAAATGTGATGTTAGTTCCGTTCACCTCAAAGTAACGTTCGTCAATTGATTGTGGGATTGATGTTAGTTGTGCCATAGTTCTGTTTGTTTTTTAATGTTTAACTTCTATCTTGATTTTGATATGACAAAGGTACGCATAATAATTTGATTATGCAATACCTTTAACATAGTTTAAGAAATTAATTGTTCTCAAAGACCTCGTCTAAAAATGCTTGCATAAACATATCTTCAATGTCAGATGAGTAAACAACGCCATTGGCGAGTATCACCTCAAAATCATCTGTGCCTAACCATTCAATACCGTATGCTTCATCTGCCGTGGTTGATGGGCAATGATACACATCATCGTTATGCCTGTATGTGACAATCACAGGTTGATTTAACTTCTTCAAATTATTGATGTGATTTGGTGTCATAATCTTGTCTGTTTCAAATTGTTTACTATTAATCTAACTCTGATAATTGTTGGCGATAGAAATCGTCAAATAACACCTCGTTCGCTAATTTTTCAAGGTCTTCTTTGTCAATGTCAGATGATTTAACATAACCACTACGCACTGAAACCTCAAAAGTCTTATCCTTGAAAACCTCAATACTATATGCGTTAGTTGTTTTCTTCACCACACATTTCTTTTCATCATCATAACTATTGTATGTCAACGGATAACTTACATAGAACCCAAGATGGTTCTTCTTGCATTTGAAATGTTTGAACAATTTATTGATGATAGCGTACTTCTCTTTCTTGATGTCTTTGTCTTCCATTGTCTTGTCTGTTTTAACTTTGATAGTGCAAAGATAATAATAGTTTTTGAATTGGCAAAGGAAAAACTCTTAAACATTGTTAATAGCGAAAAGAAAAGCAACGGCACTTGATAATGTCAGAATGCCGTTGCGTGAGAAGATGATGATGATGTGTATGTTTAAACCTGTTTGCTTAAAAAACGTTCACCGTGCATATAGCGAGAATGCCCCTCGCTATAACCTTGTGGACTTGGTGCGATATAGCACTCCAAGAGCGAGAAGCGTGTCGCCTTTGAACCCTCTCTCCAAACATTGTTTATACGGTACAGGTCGGTGAAGTATGTCTGTGTGGCATCATTGAAAGATACACCGTTCTTGAACTCGTAATCAATGCTCTCGTCCTGTTTGTAGTAGATAGGGTTTGTGTCGGGCAACTTAACGCATACGCTGTCTTGGTTGTACTTACGGCATACATCAATGGCGAACTGATAGAGTTCTTCGGGGTAGGACACACCGTCACGCTTTTCGGCATAGACGATAAAACTTTTCTCGAACACGGCAACCTCGTTTTCCTTGCCCTTGTTCTCAATATAACCGCCAAATCCCTTGGTGTAGGTAAATCCTGCTTCCTGTATGTCTTTCAGCAGTTCAAGTGTACGCTTGTTGTTGATTTCGTTGACCTTGCGTATGTTGTCGGGTGTGGGTTCTGTTATACCGAAATCGCCACCGCCACGACAGGCACTCAACAGGGCATATCCATTGTCAGAGTGGCGTTTTAAAAGACGCTTGGCGTTTGTTTCGTTCAAAGGTATTGGCGCAGATGTGTTTGTGGTCATACTGCCGTATGTGTCAATGTACGGTGCGAAACCTTTACGCTCCTGTTTGCCCAATACACTTTTGACG
>OQWE01000120.1_pt1 | contig 24790 bp, 14 predicted proteins | sample 1691591 | NCBI WGS metagenome assembly OQWE01 (sample SAMN03418265, study PRJEB22391) | human gut metagenome | biome: human-gut; feature: organic feature; material: feces | host: Homo sapiens | place: Tanzania | collected 2013-01
TTGAGCGTCCTTACTTCTTAGGCTCAAACAATCACAAATTAGAGATTGAGCGTGTGACGCTCGACAAGAAAGCTACCCTTCTTGACGTGAAAATTTATCAGGCGAGTGGCGATGTAGGCATAGATTCTCATGCCTCTATTATGGCAAATGGAGTGAAATATGACTATATAGGCAGCAAGCAGTTGCCTAAAGGTGTATTTGTGAAAGTGCCCGAATGTGGATATGTTGCAGCCACATTGCGCTTTAAGCCAATGCCAGAGACAACAAAAGAGTTTGATTTTCGTGAAACAGCCGACAATTCTGGTTGGAACGTTTATGGTGTGCGTCTTGATGGCAAACGTCCGCAGGCCAATATTCCGCAACACTTACTGCAGCAAGCGCTTGATAAGAACAGCAAGTTGCCATCAACCGACCTTAATCTTGGCAAGACAGTTGTAGCCGTACGATTGCTTGGATATAAACCAGAATACAAGACCACGCTTGATATTATTGTGGATAATTGGTTCTCGCCATACCGCATGCCATACGAACATGACTCTATAAGCGTTGATGGCACTTGTCAAGTCAGCGCCAATGCGATATTGCCAACTGTAGCAACAATACGCGTAAACAGAACGGAGATACCATTTCTTGCCGTACCTAATGACACGACAACCGTGACCATCGACCTGACAACACTTACCCTTGCCGCTACACATCTTTTTGCAAATGATTCTGACGTAAAGAAATATGTGTGGTTTGAGGGCAAACACGCTGCTGTAGATACCGAATTGCAGAGCGTAAAGACAAAGATAGATGTGTTTGGCGTTACATCCTTTGATGATATTTGTGGTATGACACCGTTGCAATACCGCGATTATGTGCAGCAGAGTTATGAACGACTGTTGGCAGCCATCAATTCCAATGCAGCTATTGGCTCCGCCACCCGAACTTTGGCGCAGAGCATCCTGGCTATGAATTATGCCTCGGCTCTGTTTGGCTTTAAGAACAATATATCTATGGCCCCAATGGTGGCTGGTAAAAGGGGTGTGCCACGTGCCGACATGAGTATCGACACCGTGTCTTATTTCAAGCCGCTGGAACAACTCGCTGTTCTTCACTCCAAGAATCAACGATATTATTTTTATCTCAGAGACTTCACGACAGCCCTTCATCGTAAATATATATATGCCGACCCGTTGCTTGACGATATCGCTGTGGGCAAGCGTCTAAGTCGTTCGTTCAACCGCAAGCATCCTCTCACCGAGCAACAGATGGCAGCGGCTCATGACAGCATAGCCAACGATATGGTGCGCGAATTGCTTTTTGCCAACAACGAAGATTTAAAGTCGCAGCTGTCGGCTGCCGACGAAAAAATGGCAGAGATTAAAAAGACAGCCAATACCTCTTCTTCATACTTATCAATTATTGACATAGACCCCAATATGTCAGCCCAGCAGATATTGCCCACGATTATAAATAAGTATAAAGGCAAACGTCTGCTCATTGATTTCTGGAACACGTGGTGTATGCCGTGCAGAGCAGCAATGTCTACCATTCGTCCTTTGAAAGAGCAACTTACTGATGTGGTTTATGTTTATATAGCCGATGCCTCATCGCCTGTAAATAAATGGGGCGAAATGATAAAGACAATAAGTGGCGTGCATGTGCGTTTGACCGAAGAACAGGCTGACGCTCTTGCCAAAATATATAAGTTCTCAGGCATTCCTACCTATTTCGTTGTAAATAAAGAAGGAAAGATAACCTATCAGAAAACAAGCTTTCCGGGAGTGGAGAAGTTGAAGGAAGAATTGAATATACAATATTAATCACAATATATAAACCAACTACCGCTTATGAAATACTTATTGTTTTTACTGTCAACTTTTGCTGTTGCCTTTGGTTGCTCATCACAGGCACGTCAGGCAGAGAATGCTTCGGGTGCTGATTCGGCTGTTGTGGCTGACGTAGCCGATAGTGAATATACGGATATAAGCAAGTTGCGAATCACTCCGATTGGCAGATACCGTAGCTATTACACTATGTTCTACCTAGTGTCAGGGGCTACCACTATGGGCAATATGGCTTATACGTTGACGATGAAAGACAGTGTAGCAAATTGTGATGAAAGCAGTTTCTGTTATACAATGGCCAACCTGTATGGTCCGAACAGCTCATATGGAAATCGCTATGAAGTATATAAAAAGAATGCAGAAGGATGGGTTAGAATGCCTTTTAAAAGTGGTTTCACTGATCTTGGCTATGAGTTGCTAACAGGTAAGTCTGCAGAAATGGAATTCTCCTCAAATAAGTTTGCCACTCCATTGAAAAATTGTACTTACAAATTATGCAAGAAAGTGCATTTCAATATAAATCCGCATTTTAAGTTGACATCCGACAGTATCGTTCCGACAGCGACTGGCAGTATGTGTGGAGCTTTCGAGTGTCGTGTCCTGTCGTCACGGTCAGACTCTATTCGTATGATTGTTATTAACCATACACAGAACACGTGTCGTTTGTCTGGGCTTCCAAGTATTCTTGATGCAAAAACACAAAATCGTCATCCTCTGACGCGATCAGGTACGACGAAAGCTTATGAATGGATGCAGGCTAACGGACAGATAATGCCTGGTGAGGGAATTTTGCTCGTAATTCCGACTTCATGGAATCTGAAGGATATCGGCGACGCATACAAGAGAAGCTATTATGAAAGTGGCAGACTCTCGGAGGGCGTATATAGCGTGTCAACGTTAATGGAGATAGAGTTGGAGGCAGAGTTCAGACTGAAATGAATTAAGCTGATTATGCAATAAACAAAGTGAATGTGTCAAAACAGAAGTTAGAGGAAGTTTGGGCTTTGCCCGTAGTTAATAGAAGTTAGCGGACATATGTATAAATTGCTGAAAGTCAAAGCATTTGTCCGTTAACTTCCATTTATCGTAGATGGATTAACTTCTTCTTAACTTCCTCTAACTCCTATTCTGACACACTCTCTTTTCTCAATTATTTGAGTCTGAAAGTTATCGGCACATAGTACTTTACATTTACAGGCTTGCCCTTCTGCTTGCCTGGTTCCCATGCCGGCATAGACTTAACCACACGCATAGCCTCTTCGTCGAGCACAGCATGACCTGCTGACTTTTTGATTTGTACGTCGCTTATAGTTCCGTCTTTTCCGACAACAAATCCTACAACAGCTCTGCCTTGCTGTTTGGCTTTGGCAGCAGACGCTGGATATTTCATATTCATCATAAGAAATTCCATCATTGCTTTGTTTCCGCCCTTGAATTTTGGCATCACCTCAACAACTGTAAAGGTTTTTGTGGCAGACTTTTGTGTCTGCATGTTGGTTGTCGGTAGGGTGTTTGCTGTGGTGTTTACAGCATTTGCCATATTGCTCATGTCTGAAGTATTGGCAAACACACTTACTGCCAGTGTTGCCACTGGGATAACGAACAATGCCTTGAGCATCATCCATCGGTTTGATTTCTTTTGGTTCATCATAATGATTCTTCGTTTAAGTGATTCTTTGTTAAGGTTGTTGGCAAATGGCTGCAGACGATTGCCGACCGCCTTGACTACAAGAAATTGCTGATATTGTGTTGCATCAATGCCTTTGTTTAATACTGCCTCATCCACCTCAAATTCGTGTATGGCTTTAAGATTCTTGCCTATCAGCCACACGAACGGATTGAACCACTGTATGATAGTGGCTACCTGAAGAATGATGAGGTCAATGTAGTGGCGCAGGCGTATGTGCTCCTGCTCATGCGTTAGTATGAAACTGCGGTTGTTGGCGTAGTCGTCGCGGCTCATCACTATGTAGTGGAAGAGACAGAACGGACTCGTTGCACAATCGGTGAGCACAATGGTGTTGCCTCTGTTGTCGGTGATATGCTCGCACTGGCGCAGCTGCTTTGTCAGACGCACGGTCTGAACTACTGTCATCGTGAATATAGCCACGACTCCAAGTGTATATATACAGACTATAATGTCAGCCCAACTCCATACGGACTGTTCGTTTGCATTGCCGTTTATCAGTACCTCCGGCAACAGCACCGCCTGCCGAACCATGTCAACTGTTGGATTTGTACCACCGGTGAAGTGAACCAATGGAATGGCAAACGACATAATCAGACATCCAAGGATTAATATTCGGTTGAGCCGATGAAAAGTCTCCTTTTCAAGCAATGGTATAATGCAAGCATATAGCAGAGCCAATGCCATGGCCGATTTTATAATATAAGGTAGTATCATAGTTATTCTGTTTTTGAATTATCTCTTTTCTCCGTACCTTTGTCTATCAGACTTAGTATCTCCTCCAGTTCCTCATCCGAGATATTCTCTTCTTTTACAAAGAACGAAATGAGCGAGTGAAGACTGCCGCCAAAGAACGATTTCTTTACTTCCTTCATTGCATGACGTGTGTATTCGGCTCTTGTTATGAGAGGAGAAAACACGTAGGTCTTGCCACCGCCGTCGCGCTTGTAAGAGCTGACGTACTGCTTGTGGGTGAGTATCTTCATAAACGTGGCGATAGTGGAGTAGGCAGGATGTGGCTCGGGGTAAGCGTCGATAATCTCGTGCGTAGTCATACCGCAACCCTTGTCCCACAGAATGTTCATTATCTGCATCTCGGCACGTGTCAATGTATTGAAATCTTTCATCTTCATATATGATTGAGGGGTTTATCTAATGTTTTAGATTTTCTATTGGCAAAGATACTTTAAATGCCTATTCGTTGGTTGCGGATACACACAAAAACTGTTTGTGGAATATCGTTTTTAACGTATGTTGTTAGATATCGGAATGGATTTATTAGATATTAACCGGCAATTAATGCGTTGTTGAGAGTTGTAGCCTTTTCTTAACTCCTTCGTCAACGCTTTACAACGCTCGTGCAATCCTGCTGCAACATCATGCCCTTAACTTTGCAACCGTAAAAGTTAGCAAAGAAGACAATGACGAAACGTAACAACAGGATAGCCATAGCAGCTACAGCGCTGCTGATGCTTGGCTCTACTACAACAGCACTTGCCCAGCAACTTAAGGGCAACGTGATTGACAAGAAGTCGCACGAAACCCTCATAGGTGCCGTGGTGACAGTAGAGGGCAGCAACATCAAAGCCTTCACCGACATTGATGGCAACTTCCAACTCAAAGGACTCAAGAAAGGAACCTACACCTTATATATAAATTATGTAGGATACAAGCCCCAACGAATTGACGGGGTTCGGGTGACGGATGCGTCAGCGGAAGATGCATTGAGCATCGCGATGCTTCCCGACGAACAGCAGCTGAAGGAGGTGGTGGTCACTGCCGTAGAGCGACGCTCTACAGATGCGGCAATGATACAGGTAGCCAAGAACAGTCCCGTCATAGTGAGCAATGTTTCGGCACAAGAGATAAGCCGGACGCAGGACACCAATGCGGGTGAGGTGATACGCCGAGTGCCGGGCGTGAGCCTTATCGACGACAAGTTTGTGATGGTGCGCGGATTGTCGCAGCGTTACAACAATGTATGGGTGAATGGCGGTGCCGTGCCTTCGAGCGAGGCTGACTCAAGAGCCTTCTCGTTCGACATTATTCCAAGCTCTCAGATTGACAATCTTACCATCGTGAAATCGCCATCGGCAGAGTATCCTGCCGACTATTCGGGCGGATTTATAATCGTCAATACTAAGGAAATCCCTACTGAAAACAGTCTAACCTTTTCGGTCGGTGGCAACTGGAACACGTCTACTGTCTTCCAACGTTTCTGTTACGCCAAAGGCTCTGCCACCGACATTTTAGCATTCGACAACGGCTTGCGCAGTCTGCGTGGTGGTATCAACGCCTCGCTCCATCCGCTGCTTGATGCCACAGGCAATAAGGTCGGCGACAACCTCTACGACCTTCGTGGCAACGGGCTCAACAACGACTGGCGCATCAAGAGCCGCAACCCTATAGGCGACCTCAAGCTTGCTGCAAGTCTGGCTCACCGCTGGAATCTTGGCGGACGCACACTCGGACTGCTCGCCGCCCTCAACTACACCAACGAGCAGCGCACATTCCGCGACATGCAGAACAACCTCTTTGGTATATACGATGTCGCCAACGACCGCTCCAACTATCTGCGCCACTCCGTAGACGACCAGTATAATAATAATGTGCGCCTCGGAGCCATGCTCAACCTTACCTTCCTCTCACGGGACGGCAACCACAAGTATCAACTGAAAAACATCTTCAACCAACTTTCCACCAACCGCTACACATGGCGTGAGGGAGTAGACGCACAGAGCAATCAGGAGCATAGTGCCGAATACTACTACCGCTCACGCACCACCTATAACGGTCAGCTCACCGGAAAGCATACCTTCACTGGCGATGCCCTTGACTGGAGTGTCGGGTATGCGTATGCCAACCGACTTCTGCCTGACCGTAGGCGATATCTCCTCAACGATATGCAGAACCCTGGCGACATAGCCCTGCATACCGGCAACGACATATCTCGCGAATGGACACGGCTCGATGAGCACATCCTCTCCATTGGCATCAACGACAAGCATCAGTTCGAATTTGGCAATTGGCAGCCCTCATTGCTGGCTGGCGGCTATGGCGAATACCGCACGCGTGAGTATCAGACACGCTCGTTCTACTATCAGTGGAACCCTGCCGCCAACACTCTTCCCTCCGATTTCCAGCACATCGACATCACCACGTTGCTCGGCGACGAGCAGTATATGGGTGCCGACAAGTTGTATATGTTCGAGCAGCAGCAGATGCGCAACAACTATCGTGGCAACAACACTCTTGCGGCTGGCTATCTGTCGGCATCATTGCCTTTCGGCAAGCTTGACGTTCATGCCGGTGTGCGCTTCGAGCACAACGACATGGAGCTGATATCCAACACCCGCGACTACGAGAAGAGCGAGACAAGCACCCACTATCGCACCGACGACCTCTTCCCTTCGCTTAATGCCACATATAAGTTCAACGACCAGCATCAGCTCCGTCTGTCATACGGACGCAGCATCAACCGACCGGAGTTTCGCGAGGTGTCATCGTCGGTGTTCTACGATTTCGACCTTGCCAGCGACGTTCAGGGCAATACCGAATTGAAGAACTGCTATGTCAACAACATCGACTTGCGCTACGAGTTCTATCCATCGCGTGGCGAGACAGTGTCGCTTGCAGCATTCTACAAGAATTTCGATTCGCCTATAGAGTGGACCTACACCGTTGCAGGCGGCACCAACCTCATCTACTCCTACAAGAACGCCAAGAGTGCAGCCAACTACGGCTTGGAGCTTGACATACGCAAGGACCTCTCGTTTATCGGCTTAAGAAACTTTAGTTGGTCGTTCAATGGAGCCTTGATTAAGAGTAAGGTGAAGTTTGCGAAAGGCTCAAAGGAGGAGAACCGCCCCATGCAGGGCCAGTCGCCATATCTCATCAACACCGGCATCTTCTACAAGAACGCCGCCCTTCAGCTCGACATAGCCCTGCTCTACAACCGCATAGGCAAGCGCATCATCGGCGTAGGCCGTAGTGAGGGCAGCTCGGCAAGCGACGACAACGCCCGTGTTCCGCACAGCTACGAGATGCCGCGCAACACCATCGACCTCTCCGTAGGCAAGAAGTGGGGCAGCCATTGGGAGCTGAAGTTCAACGTACGCGACCTCCTTGCCGAGCGTGTCTACTACAAGCAGTTTGCCAAGGTCAACTATGACGACGGCACACACAAGACCGTAGATGAAGTTTCGCGCTGCTACAAGCCGGGACGCAACATCGGATTACAAGCAATATACAAATTTTAAGGATAACAACAACAAATAAGAATTAACCAAGCACATCACTCCCCTCCCTGCGGGGGAGGGGCAGGGGGTGGGGCTTTTAATCACAGTTTTTATGAACAAAATCAATCTTTTCGGATGCATGGGCATCCTGATGATGGCTGCCACAATGGGTAGCTGCAGTGACAACGACGACCCGACACCCAATCTTGGTGTAGGCTACACATGGACTACCGACGGCGGTATCAAGGCTTGCGACCATCTGCTCTTTGGCGAGGATGGCAAGGACAATGCCGCAGGGACGGTCATCGGCAACGGCGATCAGCAATTCGTATTCAAGGGCAAGCAGACTCTCAAGAAGGGCGTTTACACCCTCAAGGGATGGGTATATATAGGCGAAGGCTCAGAACTGACCATTGAGCCGGGCACCATAATCAAGGGCGACAAGACCACTAAGGCAGCCCTTATCGTAGAGCGTGGAGGCAAACTCATAGCCCAAGGTACAGCCCAGGCTCCTATTGTATTCACCTCGGCACAGGCGGCAGGACAGCGCCGACCAGGCGACTGGGGTGGTGTGATAATCTGCGGCAAGGCACACAACAATCAGAACGAGATGCAGATAGAGGGCGGTCCGCGCACCAAGCATGGCGGCAACGACGACAGCGACAACTCCGGTGTACTGAGCTATGTGCGCATAGAGTTTGCCGGCTATCCATTCAAGGCCGACCAGGAGATTAACGGTCTTACACTCGGCTCGGTAGGTTCGGGCACACAGATCGACCACGTTCAGGTGTCTTTCTCTAACGACGACTCTTTCGAATGGTTTGGCGGTGCTGTCAACTGTAAGTATCTCATTGCCTACAAGGGATGGGACGACGACTTCGATACCGACAACGGATTCTCGGGCAAGGTGCAGTTCGGCTTGTCGGTACGCGACCCGCGCATTGCCGACCAGAGCCAGAGCAACGGTTTTGAGAGCGACAACTGTGCCGACGGTGCTCAGGCTTCGCCTTACACCACAGCCACATTCTCTAACATCACCTTCGTAGGTCCTAAGAGCGCTTCTGACTTCCAGAACGCCAGCTCATACATCACAGCTGGCTCTTATTTCCCCAACAACGGTTCGGGACTTGGCAAGTTCCAAGCTGCCATGCAGATTCGCCGCTCGTCACGTCTCAATTGTGTCAACTCTGTAGTGACCGACTGGCCTATCGGACTGATTATCGACGGCGAGAAGGGCGACACACCTGCACAGGCTAAGGCTGGTGCACTTCGCTTGCAGAACATCTTCATTGCCAATGCCGACATCCTCGGCTCTGATGCCAACAAGTGCTACGAAGACAAGGAGTACGACTTCACGAAGAAGGCAGTAAAGTCAGACAGCCAGCAGTCATACTCGCACACATTCTTCGAGACAGCTGCCAACAACAACCGCTACTTCGCCGACAAGTCATCGTTGATGCTCGCCGACGGCAAGGGAGTAGGCGTGCCGTTCATGCCACAGGCTGGCAGCAGCCTCTTCGGAGCACAGAACTTCTCGGGTCTCGACTCATGGTTCACACCAGTCACCTACATCGGAGCATTCAATGCTGCTGACAACTGGCTCGACGGATGGACCAACTTCGACCCACAGAATGCGCAGTACTAATGAGTTGACAAGCTGACAAGTTGACGAGTAGACAAGCTGTAAGTTTGCTACACTTAAATAAAACACAAAAATATCGCTCAAGTGTAAAAACTTGAGCGATATTTTTTTATATGTTCTGATTATTTTATTTACATTTGCAACATCATTAAACCATAAACACTCTAATATGAAAGCATTAAGAACATTGACATCCGTTGTTTTCACAATGATGGCGTTCGCTGCCAATGCCCAGGAAGGCACATGGAATGGCGAACTTAACGTTATGGGAAACAAGGTGCCATTGGTATTTAATTTCTCTACTAACGGATGCACCATCGACTCGCCATCACAAGGAGTGAACGGTATTCAGGCAGAGAAGACCGTGAAGGACGACGGCACGATAAGCGTGAAAGTGGGGATGATAGGAGCCACCTTCGAAGGAAAAATGACTGACGGAGAGATAAAGGGAACGTACGTACAGAATGGTTTCCCATTGCCGCTGACACTAAAACCCGGTAAGCTGGTGGTGAAACGTCCACAAACTCCCCTTCCGCCATTCCCATACAAGGAAGAGAGTGTGAGCTTCACAAATGCACAATATACATTTAACGGAACACTCACATTACCTGAAAACTACACGAAGAACACTCCTGTGGTGCTTATGGTGACTGGTAGCGGACAACAGAATCGCGATGAAGAGCTATTCAGCCATAAGCCATTTGCCGTGATAGCCGATGCTCTGGCTCGTCATGGCATAGCCTCATTGCGTTATGACGACCGCGGATGGGGCGACAAGAGCATCAACTTCGCTGATTTTACTACCGATGATTTCCGCCAGGACGCAGCTGCAGCCCTACCTCTGTTGCGTAAGCGTTTCAACAAAGTAGGCATACTCGGTCATAGCGAGGGCGGCACCATCGCCATGATGCTTGCCGCAGAAGGCAAGGCCGACTTCATTGTGTCGCTTGCTGGAATGGCTATATCGGGAAAGGAGACACTCATCATGCAGAACCGTCAAGCCATGACGGCCATAGGACTGCCAAAGGAAATGGTTGACTCCTACTGCAATAGCATCAGCAAAGCGCTCGACGAGATTGCCAGTGGCAAGAAGGCAAGCGAAATAAACATCAGTGATGTACCTGTAGCTCTCAAACCCATCACCACTAAAGCGTTGCAACAAGCAGACACGCCGTACATACGCCATTTCCTGACTATAGACGTAGGCAAGCTGTTGCCTAAAATTAAGTGCCCAGTATTGGCCCTCAACGGCACCAAAGACACACAGGTGGATTGTGAAGCCAATATAACGAGACTTGAAAAGGGACTTACCATCTGCAAGCACTCTATAAAGAAAATAGACGGTGTCAACCATCTGTTCCAACATTGCAATACTGGCATAGTTACAGAATACCAACAAATAGAAGAAACCATTGCACCGGAAGTGCTGCAAGTGGTGGCGAAATGGATTAAGAGCGAATCCTAACCTACATGACACAGTCGGTTGATGTCATCGTCAAAAGTGTCGCGGTTGATGGCACGGGCACGCATCGCTGACTTGTAGTTGTAGATGGTTTGGGTAGAATAAAACAGTAGCGTGGCTATCTCCTGACTGTCGGTCACACCGAGACGCATCAAAGCATAAATGCGTGATTCGGTGGTAAGACAGTTGGGAGATGGTTGCGCTATTTTTGCTTCAGGCAGAAGCAGACTGTTGAGTTCTTCCACAAAACCTGGGTATAGTTCAATAAATGCTCGGTCGAAACGTGTATAGAAGGTAGTGGCTTCCTCCTCGGCAAGCTTATAGCTGTTGATAGTCTTCAACAAATCGGCAGCCTGATTGGCTTTTATCTTACGGCTTACGAGTTTGCGGTATTCAATGAGTTTGCGTATATATACAGCGCTGATGTCCATAAACAGTCGCATGTATGTCTCACGACGATGGTTTGTGGCTATCAGTTTTTCGTTCAGTTCGGTGAGTTGACGGTTCTGGCTCTTCACCTCGCGTCGGCTTGTAACAAGCCACTTGTTCTGCTTGTAGCCGAATATAGCCATAGCAAGCAGTACGAGCGATAGAAAACTCACTACGGCAAGTACTCCACGTACGATACGCTCCTTATGAGCCAAAGCCTCTTGGTTGGCAGTGGCGATAATAGGCAGAATGCTTGATATTTCAAGCATACGCAAGCGGTTGTTATAGAATTGTGCGTCCTCCATCGAGCAATATATATACCGTGCTGCACGGTCGGCGTATTTAGTGTCTTTCTTATACAGATAAGTAGATAGCTCTTGCAATGCGAGGTTTTCCTTCAGTGGACAAACCATATCGGATATAGCCGCTTCTATAATGTATTTTTCGTAGAGTTGCATATTGCCCATTTCTCGATAGTAGCGTGCTATTCCGTATGCTGAAGAGGCATGTACACGGACGTTGATGTTACTATTGTTTAGTGCTTTCATGTATTGGTGCAATACCGTTCTGCTCAATGAGTTTTCAAGAAAAGCCAGTTCGCCGCTGAGATAAGCATGCAGAGCCACATTGTTGTGGTCGGTGGCTTCCACAGCAAGTTTTAGAAAATGGCATCTTTTCTGATGATAGTAGTTCTTAAACTCTGAGTCTTTGCAGAATGATTCCCAATAGTTGTAAAGCCACGTAGTTGTATAATAATAGTATTGCTGTAATTGTGTAGGAATTATTTTAGTGTCAATCTCTTGTAAAAGTTTTTCGGATTGACTGTAAAAACCGCCAGTAGACAGTACCGCAGCGCGGTTTATGCTGTTGAGTGTTGTGTAATAGGCATTGTTTACGCTTTGTGCAAGTGCAAGTCCGCGATTGGCGTATACCATCGCCGAATCATAGCTGTAAGTATAGTATTCGTGGTATATTGTATTTAGAATGCTGAGCCGAGAATTGTTATTGTCGGCTGTCCGTAATTTCAGTTTTAGTTTTTTTATTTTCTCTTCTTTTATTTCTGAGTATGTATTGCGCTTGTCGATATAGCTATCGAGAAGTTTCAGCAGTTGCTGCTCTTTGTCGGCATTAGCAGTTGCCAATGTCGATTTAGCCATTACATGCAATGGAAGGAGGGCGAGAATTATATATAAAAACAGTCGCATAACGAAAGGTTTAAGGGTTTATAGTGCAAATTTAGCTATTATTATCGAGATAAAACCATCTACTTTGATAAAAAAGTATAATCTCTTAAATCTATTGATAATTAATGCTTTATGAATTTCTATACTTTAATGTTCGTTTACTTTGAGTTTACGCATCCATACATACAGCCGATATAGCGAGTAACTTTGCAACCGTAATCAAAACATCACGAATATGAACCTAAAACTCAAAACATTTTCATTTGCCCTTTTGGCTTCTGCCTCTGCGGGCATGTATGCACAAACGCATACCGACAACAAATCCACAAATGATTCGGAGCAGACTAAGAAAGAAGAGCGCAATGTTATGCTCAATGCAGCCGATGCCAACAAGCCTCGCGAAATTCAGATAGGATTGCCGAGTGAGGATGTCACCGTATACGAGAACGGACTGCCAGCCGTATACTCTTCGTCGGTGCATAAGCTCTCTGCCCATTGGCGCAGTGATGCTTCACTGAAGGGTACTGATCTGATGACTCCATCCGAGAGTGCTATCAAGACAGGCAACATTGCTTATGCCGTATCGGCCTTCAGTGAGTTGGGCGAAAATAAATTCAGTGGCAAGCTCAACTACAAAGCCAATCATTTTGGTATGCAGAACTTCGATCTTAATCTCTCAGGCGGTGTAGGCGACAACTGGCTCTATACAGCCGGTATGTATCAGAACTTCGATCCAGGTAGTTTCAAGCTGCGTTTTACTGATTATGCCGACCGCACACAGATTTATCACTTAGGTCTTACTCGCTTATTGAATGAAGGCAAAGGACGCATCTCCTTATTATATAAGTATTCTAACAGCAAGAATCCAGGCAATTTTGCCAATGCTGCTCCGTTTATATATGCAGGCGATGGTAGTATAAAGCAACTTGCAGGCTTCGACCCGGGTTTGGACTCATACGTACAGCGTCAAGGCTCATTCAAATACTTGAACACCAAGACCGGCAAGATGGACACATGGAATATGACCGACGTAAATGACAACCGTGCAAATGAGATTGCCTTAATCAGCCAGTACCAGTTTGACAATGGTTGGTTGTGGAAGCTGAATGCAAAGTATATGAATGCTCCTCGTGCCAACTATGTTGACTATGGTGGCAGTACAATTTCTGAGGTTAATGCCGCTGACGGCTATCAGCTTTCGGATGGTTCGGCTTATAGCGGACTTATAGAAGGTCGCCGTACATGGTTGCACTTTGGCAAGGTTAGCAACGCTCTCCTTACCACCGAGATGAGCAAACAGCTCAACAACCACAAGCTCATGATTGGTTTGAACGAGTGGTACTATCATCTCAACTACTATTCGTCGTCATTCCAGTGGGCAGGCACAGTTGAGGCTTATCCACAGACATTGAGTCAGATGTATGTCAATCCGCTCGACCCTACACAGACAGCCCGTCGTTCGGAAACATTCGGCTATAATGAGCTTAGTCCTGAGTACACTAAGGGTTCGGAGAACAAACTTGCCGTATACTTCACCGACGAGTGGCGCGTATCGCCCAAATTCAAGGTGTTCTACGGTGGTCGCCTGGAATACTATCGTATGTCGGCCGACCAGATTGCCACTTCTCGTTTCAGTGGTTTCCATCTTGGCAATTACAACACGTATTCAACAGCCGCCGATGGTTCAATAGTAGCTACTGAGCATAATATCGCACCGGCTAATGTCACCAAGAACAAGCTCAACTATGCAGCTACTCTGCAAATGACTTACAATCTCACCAAGCAGTTTGGTCTTACAGCCGATGCTACTGTAGCCACTCGCTTCCCGCGCATCAGCGAGTATGCAGGAACAGGTCCTACTGAGGAGCAGTACAAGCGAGTTACAATTCCATTGATTCGTGGCGGTATCTTCTACCGAAACAATTGGCTCGACCTCTCTTCTATGGTGACATACATCTCAAAGTCGAACAACATCGACCAGCAAAACCTTACCAAGCCTGGCACATCGGAGGGCAAGACAGTGTTGCTTATCTACAACATCCAGACTTTGGGTTGGACAACCTCTGCCGAGATCAATCCGTTCAAGAATTTCCATATGCACGCCCTCTTCACATATCAGAAGCCGGTGTACAAGAATTATAACGCCAGCGTAACGTTCAGCGACGGCCAGTCGATGGGGGTCAATGCCAACAATATGATTGTGAAGGAGATTCCGCAGGTGCTTATAGAGCTTGACCCCAAGTACGACATCACCAAGAACCTCAACGCATGGCTCAGTTTCCGCTACTTCGGCAAGACCTACGCCAATCTTCAGGAGGCTCTCTACTTCAATGGCCACTGGGAGACATTCGGTGGTGTAAACTGGAATGTGAACAAGAAACTCAGCTTCGGCGTTAGCGTCGTAAACATCTTCAACGAGAAGGGAGCCAAGGGCACTATTAGCGGTTCGGAGCTTATCACCAAGGAGGAGGCAGGCAAGTATGCCGGCAAGTACATGAGTGGCAACTATATGCGTCCGTTCACCGTAGAGTTCAGTGCTGGCATCAAGTTCTAAGTGAGAAGTTAAAGAAAATATAGAATTTAATAATAAAAACCATTCGACAATGAAAAAGTCTATTATGTTGATTGCAGCGATGTGCATGACTTCTGTTATGACATTTGCTCAGAAAGTAATCCGAGTGTCTACCGACAAGACCGACCTCGTGATGAAGGTTTCGCCCAAGGGCCGCCTCTATCAGGTTTATCTCGGTGATAAGTTCGTGAATCCTGCTGATTACGACAACCTTAAGTGGGATGTATATGCAGCTTCCGATGGAGCCGTAAGCCAGCGCGGACATGAGGTGTATGCCACTTCCGGAGCCGAGGACTACTTCGAGCCTGCTGTAGCTGTCACTCATGCCGACGGCAATATGACCACCTATTTATATTATCAGTCGTCTGTACAGAAGGCTGTGAAGGGTGGCACTGAGACCGTCATTACCCTTCAGGACAAGGTCTATCCTTTGACCGTGAAACTGCATTATGTGGCTTATGCTAAGGAGAACGTCATTAAGGCATGGAGCGAAATCTCACACAAAGAGAAGTCGCCAATCACTCTTTGGCGCTACAGCTCTACCATGCTCTACTTCAAGTCCAATAAGTATTTCCTTACCAACTACCATAGCGACTGGGCTAAGGAAGGACAGCCTGAGACTACACAGCTGAGCACAGGCAAGAAGATTATCGACACTAAGCTTGGCACACGTGCTGCAATGCATGCTGAGCCTTTCTTTGAGCTTGGCTTCGACGAGCCAGCCAAGGAGAACGAGGGCAAGGTTATGCTTGGTACAATAGGATGGCCCGGCAACTTCCGCTTCACTTTCGAGGTTGACAACGTGGGCGCTCTGCGTGTTATACCTGCCATCAATCCTTACGCTTCCGATTATAAGCTGAAGGCTGGCGAGGTGTTCACAACTCCTGAGTTTATCTTTGCCATGAGCGATAATGGTATGGGTGAGGCTTCGCGCAATCTGCACGATTGGGCACGCCAGTATCAGGTGAACATGGGTATGGACGACCGTCTGACTCTACTTAACAACTGGGAGAATACAGGTTTCGACTTTAATCAGCAGAGCCTTGCCGAATTGATGAAGGATGCCAAGGATCTTGGTGTAGATATGTTCTTGCTCGACGACGGATGGTTTGCCAATAAGTATCCTCGCAAGGACGACCATGCCGGACTCGGCGACTGGGATGCTACCAAGAGCAAGCTGCCTGAGGGTATCCCGGGATTGGTTAGAGACGCCAAGAAGGCAGGAGTGAAGTTTGGTATATGGATTGAGCCGGAGATGGTTAATCCTAAGAGCGAACTTTTCGAGAAGCATCCTGATTGGGTTATTATGCAGCCACAGCGTGAGACATATTATTACCGCAACCAGCTGGTGCTCGACATCTCTAATCCTAAGGTTCAGGACTATGTGTTTGGTATTGTCGACCGCATTATGACCGAGAATCCTGATGTGGCTTACTTCAAGTGGGACTGCAACAGCGTCATTACCAATATCTACTCGCCCTATCACAAGCAGAACCAGGGCAACTTCTACATCGACCACGTACGTGGCATATACAATGTGCTCACACGCATCCACAACAAGTATCCTAAGCTCCCGATGATGCTTTGTTCTGGTGGTGGCGGTAGAATGGACTACGAGATGCTGAAGTACTTCACCGAGTTCTGGTGTTCGGACGATACCGATCCATATGAGCGCATCTACATCCAGTGGAGCCTCTCTAAATTCTTCCCTGCTAAGACAATGGGCTCGCACGTCACCAACTGGAACAAGAACACTTCAGTAAAGTTCCGCACCGATGTTTGCAGCTCATGCAAGCTTGGCTTTGACATCGACCTCAAGTCGCTCTCTAAGGACGACTACAAATTTGTGCAGCAGGCTGTAAAGAACTATAACGAAATGAAGCCGATGATTCTTGAAGGCGACCAATATCGTTTGGTTTCTCCATACGAGGGCAGCCACTGTGCCATCAACTATGTAAGCAAGGACAAGCAGCGTGCCGTACTATTTGCCTACGACCTGCACCCACGCTACAAGGAACCGCAGATGAACGTGAAGCTGCAGGGTCTGGATGCCAATAAGATGTATACCGTAAAGGAGACCAATCTTATGCCAGGCAAGGCTTCTGAGCTTGAGTGCAATGGCAAGCAGTATAGTGGCGACTATCTTATGAAGGTTGGATTGAATGTATTCACAGCCCAGGATGGAACAAGCCACGTGCTGATATTAGAGTAAGAGTATGATATTGTAAGTAGATAGTTTTAACAAATAAGTTAGTTATGAGCGAAGTCATGGCGATACTGTATTCAGTGTCGGCTATGGCTTCGCTTTTTCTCAATAATATTTGCCATTCCGATTTAAAATTTCTATATTTGTAGCGTTCAACTGATAATTAATAAATTAACGCATATAAAGTTATGGAAATCTACATACGATTCGACTGGGCTATGAAGCGCCTGCTTCGCAACAAGGCCAACCATGCCGTGCTTGAAGGACTGATGACCTCGCTGCTTGGACGCAAGTATACTATACTAAGGTTCTTGGAGAGCGAGTCGAATCAGGAGAGCGAACTCGACAAGTTCAATCGTGTGGACATACTTGCCGAGAGCGAAGAGGGCGAGCTTACCATCGTTGAGATTCTGAACAACCGTGAGCTGACGTATTTCCACCGTATGCTGTATGGAGTGTCGAAGGTGATAACCGACTACATTGAACTTGGCAACGACTATGGCAAGGTGCGCAAGGTGTACAGCATCAACATTGTGTACTTTGAGCTTGGACAGGGCACCGACTATGTTTATCATGGCAAGACCTTCTTCAAGGGATTGCACGACGAAAACGATATACTAAAGCTATCGGTACGTCAGAACGAGCGCTTCTTCGGACTTAAAAGCAAAGACATACTGCAGCGCAAGGAGGCAGGCGACCTCTTCCCTGAGTATTATGTGTTGCGCGTCAACGATTTTGATAAGGTGGCAACCACGCCGCTCGATGAGTGGATGGAGTTCCTGAAGACAGGCAAGATAGCCCGAGATTCAACGGCACCAGGACTGAGCGAGGCGCGTGAATGTCTGCGTGTTGACTCGCTAAGCGCTTCGGAGCGTAGCGCCTACATTCGCCACATGGAAGCCTTGTGCTATCAACGCAGCGTGCTCGACACAAGCCATGACGACGGATATGTAGAGGGACGCGAGGAAGGACGAGCTGAAGGGCGAGCTGAAGGATTGAAGGAAGGACTGAAGGAAGGTATAGCCCAGCGCAATATAGAAATAGCCAAGAGCATGCTTTCCTTAAATCTGCCCATTGCACAAATTGTGCAAGTGACGGGACTTGTAGAGGACAATATAAAAGAACTCACACACTAAATCATTTTTTATGCGATAATAATAAAAAAGGGAATGTAAAAGTTTTGCACTTTTTACATTCCCTTTTTTCTGTTTTATGTGAGTTTCGCTATAAATCTTTCGCTTGCATTATTATGCCTTAATGTTAGGCTCTTCCAGGCCGAAGCCACGCTTCTTGTCGAGAGCCTTGAGATAGATGGCGAAGAGCAGGGCGAGAACGCCGAAGCTTGCGAATACTATCAATGGAACGGTGTAGTCGTATGGGATGAAGTCGGCACCGGCTTCCTTGGCTGCTATAACGGCAGGGTTGTTGGCGTTGGTAGAAGCGAGGAGGTTGCCGATGAGCTTTGGTACGAAGCAAAGGCCGATGTTCTGTACCCAGAAGATGAGGCAGTAAGCCGAACCGAGAATCTTCTCGTCGATAATCTTAGGAACGCTTGGCCACAGAGCTGCGGGCACGAGGGCAAACGAGATACCGAGCAATACGATAGTAGAGTAGGCGATGAGCGGACTCTTTGTAGCCGGCAATACGAATGCGAATACGAGGTGGCAGCAGATGAGGAGCAATGCACCGCCCATAAGCATTGTGGCACCCTTACCCTTGCGGTCGAGGAAGTTGCCGAGGAACGGAGTGATTACGGCTGCTCCAATCGGGAACCAACGGAAGATGTTGGCAGCTGCTTCGGCAGAGATACCGTCGAGGTTGCACTGCAACATGTTGGCACCGTAGCGCTGGAACGGGAAGATGGCAGAATAGTAGAGCACGCAGAGCAGAGCTACAATCCAGAACACCTGCGAAGAGAAAATCTTGCCGAGGTCGCTGAACTTGAACTCCTCCTCCGGGTCGCCAGCCTCTTCAGTTGTGCCCAACTGCTTGTCGAGTGTCTTGTCCATGAAGGTGAACACGATGAAGGTGATAAGACCGATGAGAAGCAATACTGTGCAGAATGCTACAGGGGCTACTACTGTGCCGAAGTGGTTGGCGATGATTGGCGAGATAGAGAAGATAGCGAACACGCCCACACGTGCGATAGCCATCTCCAATCCCATAGCAAGCGCCATCTCCTTACCCTTAAACCACTTTGCAATGGCCTTAGACACGGTAGTACCAGCCATCTCGCAGCCGCAACCGAAGAGCATGAAGCCGAAGCAAGCCATCTTGGCACTTGCGGGCAGAGTCACCCACCATGAGTTGAGCCAGTCGGCAAGGGCTGTCTGTGCGAACCAGTCGCTGATACCGATAAGCTTGATAAGCGCACCGATGAACATCATTGAGGCAGACAGAACGCCAGTGAAGCGCACTCCCATCTTGTCGAGGATAACTCCGGCAATGATGAGGAAGCCGAGCACGTTGACGATGTACTCAGATGCTGCATAGGTACCGAATGTGTCCGGACCCCATCCCTTCTGGCTTTCCATAAGGGCCTGGATTGGTGACATTACATCGACAAACATGTAGCCGAAGAACATCATGGAAGCGACAAGTACAAGGGCTGTCCAACGTGCCCATGCCTTATCGTTCAATAATTGTTTTACTTGTTGAACCATATTTTAAATTTTGAGTTTTGAATTTTGAGTTTTGAATTGTTGCGCGGTGCGCAATTTTGAGTTTTGAGTTTTGAGTTTTGAGTTTTGAATTGTCGCCTGCGGCGATTTTGAATTGTTCAATTTTGATTTTTGAGTTGTTGATTCTTTGTTTTCCTATAAGTAATTTTCAATTCAAAATTGAACAATTCCTAATCGGCTTTGCCGATAATTCAAAATTCAAAATTCAAAACTCAAAATTCTATTTCAGCCACTTGTCGAGCCATCCGAAGAATGTGCGCTGCCAGAGCACACCGTTCTGCGGTTTGAGTACCCAGTGGTTCTCGTCGGGGAAGATGAGGAGCTCGGCTGGTATGCCGCGCATACGTGCTGCGTTGAAGGCGCCGAATCCCTGGTTGGCATTGATGCGGTAGTCCATCTCGCCATGGATGCAGAGTATTGGAGTGTCCCACTTGTCTACAAACTTGTGCGGCGAGTTCTCGTAGGTGCGGCGTGCACGGTCGGTCATGTCTTTGTTCCAGTAAGCGTCTTCATACTCCCAGTTAGAGAACCAAGCCTCCTCGGTGTCGGTGTACATTGACTCAAGGTTGAAGGCACCGTCGTGGGCGATGAAAGCCTTGAAGCGCTTGTTGTGGTGGCCGGCAAGATAGTAAACCGAGAATCCGCCGAAGCTTGCGCCTACACATCCCAGACGGTCCTTGTCTACGTAAGGCAGGTTGTTGGCAGCGTCGTCGATAGCCGACAGATAGTCGTCCATGCACTGACCGGTCCAGTCGCCCGATACAGCCTCGTTCCACTCATGGCCGTAGCCCGGCAGTCCGCGACGGTTGGGGGCAATGACTACGTAGTCGTTGGCAGCCATAATCTGGAAGTTCCAGCGAACGCTCCAGAACTGGCTTACGGGGCTCTGTGGTCCACCCTCGCAGAAGAGCAGTGTGGGGTACTTCTTGTTGGGGTCGAAGTGTGGAGGCAGAATCACCCATACCTGCATCTGCTTGCCGTCGGTGGTCTTCACCCAGCGCTCCTGCACCTTGCCCATTTCGAGCTGGTCGTAGAATGCCTTGTTCTCGTTGGTAATCTGCTGCACCTTGGTCTTCTTCACGTCCTTGCCCGGAGTGATGATGTACAGCTCGTCGGCCTGTGAGATGCTGTGGCGTGAAGCCAGAATCTTGCCGGTTTTGCCGAGCATCTGTATTGATCCGAAGTCCATCCAGTCGTCGGTGAGTGCACGCACGTCGCCGTTGAGGTTGGTCTGGTACATGTTCACGCAGGCGTGCCAGCATCCGATGAAGTAGAGAGTCTTCGAGTCGGCGTTCCAGCAGAAAGCGTCAACGTTCGAGTCGAACTTCTCAGCCACATACTTCTTCTCGCCGGTAGCGAGATTGTACACGCAGAGACGGTTGCGGTCGCTCTCATATCCGTCGTTCTTCATCGACTGCCAAGCCACGTACTTGCCGTCGGGCGAGAACAGCGGATTGGTGTCGTATCCCATGTTGAGGTCGCCCTCCTGATGGTTAATGGCCTGGGTCTTCATTGTCTTGGTGGCGTTGATTTCCGGGGCCTTATATCCCTCAGGCTTGCAGAGGTTCTTTGTCGAACCTGAAGCCACGTCATACAGATAGATGTCAGAGTCGGTAGAGATGGCGTAGTTTACGCCGGTCTTCTTGCGGCATGTGTATGCAATGGTCTTCGAGTCGGGGCTCCAAGCCAGCTGCTCCACACCGCCGAAGGGTGCCATAGGGCACTCGTAAGGCTCACCCTCGATGATGTCCTTTCCGTTGTCTATACCATTCTCTGTTACGTCAGCCACGAAGGGATGGGCTACGCTTTCCACGTAGTGGTCCCAGTGGCGGTAGTTGAGGTCGGTCACGCGGCGACCGGTAGCCAGTGGCAGGTCGTCGGGATTCTTCTGTATGCTTTCGTGATAAGGCAGCGACTTGATGAGAATCACCTTCTTCTCGTCGGGCGAGAACTTGAATCCTTCAATGTCAATGTCGCTCTTTGTGAGCTGTCGGCGGTCGGTGCCGTCGGCGTTCATCGACCACAGCTGTCCCTTTGTGAGGAACGCGATGCGCTTGCCGCCCTCTATCCATGCTGCGTCAGTCTCGCTGGCAGCGGTAGTGGTGAGAGTGCGCTGTAGTTTGCCGTCAGCGCTTACGGTGTAGAGCATTTGGTGGCTCTTGTTCTCCTTAACGCTGTAGTAGCCCACCTGATAAACGATGGTCTTGCCGTCGGGTGAAGCGGCAGCTCCGCCTACGCGTCCCATAGCCCACAGTGTTTCGGGGGTCATACGGTCGCCCTTGCTGATAGCAGCAACATTGGTAGTTTTGCCAATCATAGTTTGTGCTTCGGCATTGATGCTGGCGCAGCTGATAAGAGCAGCGGCAGCGATTGATAAAGCTTTGTTCATTGTAGATATGTTTAGGGTAAGATGTTTAAAAACAAAGTTGAGAGTTGTTTTTTAACGTTGAGAGTTGAGAGTTGAAAGTTTAGAGTTATGATATGCTTCATAGCAAATGTTTGGAATAAAAAACATCCGTTATCGGTAATCATAACTCTCAACTCCTAACTCTCAACTCTCAATTAATGTAACTCTCAATTTTCAACTCTCAGTAATTCTATTGAAGTCCCTTGCGCTTGCGCTCCAGTTCTTCGCGCTTGCGCTGCATTTCCTGCTGCTGCTCCTGCATAGCCTGGAGGCGTGCAGCCAGTCCGCTGAGCTTCTTGGGGTTGTTCTTGTTCTCCTCATACTTCTTCTCAAGAATGGCGAGCAGCTTCTCGTCGTTGGTAGTTCTGCGCAGAATCCACATGATGGCAGCGCTGAAGAACAGCGAGATGAAGTAGTAGAAGTTCAGTCCGGCAGAGTAGTCGTTGAACATGAAGAAGAACATCAGCGGCATGAGGAACATCATCCACTGCATCATCTTCATCTGCTCAGCCTGCTGGCCCACCATCTGGTCGCGCTGCTGGCGCATGGTCATCAGCGAGTAGAGGATGTTGGCAACGCAGAAGAGGATACATGTCAGCGAGAGGTGGTCGCCGATGAGCCACAGATTGGTGTTCCACTCTATGATTGGGTCGTAGGTCGAGAGGTCCTTAATCCAGAGGAAGCTCTCGCCACGCAGCTGAATGGCGTTAGGCACGAAGTTGAACATCGCAATCCAGATAGGCATCTGTATGAGCATAGGCAGACAGCCCGATAGCGGCGACACGCCATACTTGGCATATTCGGTCATCATGGCCTGCTGTTTCTGCATCTGGTCCTCAGGCTTGTTGAGATGCTTTGTAGCCTCCTCCAATTTCGGTTTCAGCACGCGCATCTTTGCCGACGACATATAGCTCTTCTTCACCATAGGATAGGTGATGAACTTCAGGAGCAATGTGATGAGAATCAGCACGATACCCATGTTGATGTTCAGTCCGGTGAGGAAGTCGAACACGTAGATAGTGAACCATCGGTTGATGATGCGGAAGAGTGGCCAACCGAGGTAGACGAGGCGCTGCATGTCGAGATCCTTGTCGAATGCGCACTCTTTTTCAACACGCTTCAGCAGACGGAAGTCGTTCGGACCATAGTAGAAGTCAAACTCCGACGGTGTCTTACCGCTTGGGTCAAAGAATGTCTTCATCTTGGCCTCATACTGCTTCAGATAGCCCGAGCCCTTCTCCTGCGGAATGCTTGTCATCTGCGAATTCTCGGCGAAGTCGTTCTTGGCAATCATCACAGCCGAGAAGAACTGGTTCTTGAAAGCCACCCAGTCGGTCTTCTCGTCGATGGTCTTGTCGTCATCTCCCGTCTCGCTCAGGTTCTTTGATCCACCGTCGCTCAGGTGATAGGTGAGCGTTGTGTAACGGTTCTCGAAGGTGAAGCCCTTCTCCTGCTGACGGCAACGGTCCTCCCATGCTATGTCCATGGTGTTGGTGTTGGGAGCGAACAGACCCTGCAAGCCGTTGGCCTGCAGCTGCATGTGCAGCATATAGTCTTTGCCGAGCACATACTTGACGGTGATGGTCTTGCCCTCACCAGCCATAGCTGTGAAGGTGGCGGTAGAGTCGGTTGTCTCTGTAGCCTGGAAGTAGAGGTCGTCGCTGTTGATGTTTGTCTCCTTTGCAGCGAGCATAAACTTAAGGCTCTGGTCCTTTTTGTCGAACAGCGTCACGTTGGCGTTGCCCTCGCGGTCGGTGAAGTTTTTGATGACAGCTTTCTCCACTGTCGCACCCTTCGTTCCGATGGTCAGCTCCACCTTACTGTTCTTCAGCACCACTGCCGAGTCGGTACCCTGCAGCGCTTTATGGAAGAGAGCAGTGGAGTCGGCCTCCACTGCAGCCTTGGCCTCTGCGGCCTTCTTCTCTGCGGCAACTTTCTGTGCCTCAATGGCTTTCTGTTGTGTCACGGCGGCAATGGAATCTTGTCTTGCCGCCTCTGCCTTCTGTTCAGCCGATGGCTGAGACCAGATGCTGAAGCCTATCAGCACGGCAGCGATGAGCACAAAGCCGATGATGTTGTTTTTGTCCACGGTTTTTCTTTTTCTTTCTTATTGTTGTTTGAGTTTTTATTTCTTTTTGTTCTCTATAGCCGTCTTCACGAAGTCGACAAACAGGGGGTGGGGGTGCAGCACTGTGCTCTGGTATTCGGGATGGAACTGTGTGCCTATGTACCACTTGAGTCCCGGAATCTCCACAATCTCCACGAGGTCGCTCTCGGGGTTGCGTCCCACGCACATCATGCCGGCCTTCTCAAACTCCTTTTGGAAGTCGTTGTTGAACTCATAGCGGTGGCGGTGACGCTCCTGTATGTGCTCCTTCTTATAGATGTTGAACACGCGCGAGCCCTGCTTCAGCACACACTCGTAAGCGCCGAGACGCATGGTTCCACCC
>OQWE01000125.1_pt1 | contig 24401 bp, 20 predicted proteins | sample 1691591 | NCBI WGS metagenome assembly OQWE01 (sample SAMN03418265, study PRJEB22391) | human gut metagenome | biome: human-gut; feature: organic feature; material: feces | host: Homo sapiens | place: Tanzania | collected 2013-01
TACTGTGTACCCGTGGGGAAAAGGCGCACACAAGCAAAAGAGCGAGCATTGTCGCTTGCGATAATGTGATTTCAAAAGCGCAGTGTGCGCCGTGAGCAGCCCCGTTAACATCACGTCCGTCAACGTCCTTTCGATATTGCGAACGAGTCCGTTCAAGGGGCAGCGAACCCAACCGCAGGTTGGCGTTCGGAAAACGCTTGCGTTATTCCGTGCAACGCACTTTTTGTCATTGCGAGCGTAGCGTGGCAATCTCCCGGAAGGGACACCGCATTATAAAACCCACGCAAGATACTTTCGTACTTGCGTGGAGAAAAAAGGCGCACACAAGCAAAAGAGTGAGCATTGTCGCCCCGACAATGCGATTTCAAAAGTGCAGTGTGCGCCGCGTAAATCGCTTTTTATTGATGCCGACAGATAATAATAATTTTCCATTATCCTTGCTTTATCTGCTCAAAACAATGCTTTAACGCGTTGTTTTGTGTGTTGCGGCGCGGTTTGTATTTTTTGAATTTTTACAAAAAGCGGCGCAGCTCTTTGACGTTGGCATCGTAAAGTTTGATAAGTTCGCCGGCAAAAGGCGTGTCTTCTTCACGATAAAGATGCGAAGTTTTAACAACGTCGTTAATGCCCATATTGTTGCCTTCGATAAGCATTTCGGCAATGTTCGTCGTGGACTTGTCAAGCCCCGATTTCATCTTTACGGCGGCTTTCATCATTGCCCTTTCCATTTTGTTGGGATACGTACCGTCTTTTGCGGACGGCTCGTCCCCGAGTTCTTTGGACGCCCTGTCGGACAAATCCATTATCTTGACTTTTTGTTTCCAGATGGTTTCGCGCAGTTTCGTGTCCTTGACGTTTTCCCAGATGTTGTCGATTGCGTCAACGCCGACGTTGCAGTTTTTTATCACTTCTTTCAAAAGATTCATATTTGCCTCCTTATCGGAGTTTGTGCAAAGCCAGAAAACTTATGCGAAAAAAATGCCACCGCATTACACGGTGGCAGATTTCGGTTGTTTTGATTGTTACGCGTCGATGTCGGAAATGAACTTTTGCAGCGTTTCCTGCGCGTTGCCGAGATACAGATACACGCCGCTGTCGCGAGTGTACAAGGGGTTGTCAACGCCGGCGTAACCGGGTTTAAGGTCGTAGTTGAAGATGAAGATGTTTTTGCAATCCGCAACGTCAAGTACGGGCATTCCGTAAATGGGCGTGCCTTCCGCAGTGTTTGCGGCAGGATTCAGAACGTCGTTTGCGCCGATGACAATCGTTGCGTCCGCCGTCTTGAACTCGGGGTTGATGTCGTCCATTTCGTACAAATCTTCGTAGTCGACGTCTGCCTCGCAGAGCAATACGTTCATGTGCCCGGGCATACGTCCCGCAACGGGATGAATTGCATATTTTACTTTCGTTCCGTTTGCCGTGAGTTTATCCGCAAGTTGCTTTACAAGGTGTTGCGCCTGCGCGATCGCCATGCCGTATCCGGGAACGATTATGACTTCTTTCGCGTTGTTCAAAGTTGCAGCATAGTTGATTTCCGTCTTGACAACGGGTTTTTCTTCCGCCTTGACTTCCTTTTTCACTTCGGCGGGTTTCGCTTCCGCCTTGACTTCGACCTTTTCGGGGGCGGGTTTTTGAGCATTGTCGTTGGACGACGTGCCGCCGAGAAGGATTGCGCCGAGTTTTCTGTTCATCGCCTTGCACATGATTTGCGTCAGAAGAAGTCCCGACGCGCCGACGATACCGCCGACCGCAACGAGCAACAAGTCGTTGATTGCAAGACCTGCGATTGCGCCCGCAACACCCGAAAGGCTGTTAAGCAGCGAAATCGTAATGGGCATATCCGCGCCGCCTACGCGAATCGCGAAAATGTATCCGAAGAATCCCGAAATGACGAACAGCAATGCGATCATAATTCCGCAAAACGCTTTCAGGTCGATACCGAGAGCAATTTTGCCGCTGCCCGAAAGAGCCGCGATTGCCGCAAAGACAACGATGAGCGCAAGCGTCAGGCAAAGGCTGCCGACGGTCATCGCCTGATGTCCTTTGTAAACGACGGGTTTTTGCGGAAGAATCTTGTGAAGTTTGCCGGCTGCGACAAGGCTGCCGATAAGGGTAATCATACCGACCGCAAGCGCAAGAGCCGACGTTGTTGTCGAGAACGCGTCAAAGCCCGTGCCTACGCCGAGCATCGCAAACGCGCCGACGATTGCCGAAGCCGCGCCGCCCAGACCGTTAAGAAGAGCGACCATCTGCGGCATCTGAATCATTTTGACTTTCTTTGCAAGGACAATACCCGCAACCGTGCCGAGCGCAAGCCCGATATAGAGCGTCCATACCGCCGCAATGTGGTTTGTGCCATTGCCGTACACGATAATAAGGATAATCGCAAGGAGCATGCAAATCGCGCTGAAACGATTGCCGATTTTACTGTAAGCGACTTTTCCCATCATCGCGATACCCAAAAGCACGCCAAGCGACAATACGATTGCCATTGCAAGGTAAACCCAATCGCGCGCCGATGTGCCCGCGCCTTTTGCGATGACGTCCATGCAGCAGATTACCGCAAGGAGTCCTGCGCCCGCAACTGCCGACGCCGCGTAAATCACGGATTGACCTTTCGCCTTCTTTTTCGCAATCATGCCGAGCATACGGTCGGTGACCATAAAGCCGCCGACAACGTTGACCATCGCGAGAGCGATTGCAAGAGAACCGAATATCGCGGAAAGCACGATGCCCGCCGTACCGAGTTTGAAAAGCGAGGCACTTGCCGACAACGCGCCAAGCACCGTAACGCCCGACAAAGCGTTCATACCCGACATAAGCGGGGTGTGCAAAAGCGTCGGAACGTTTGAAATAAGTTTGTAACCGACAAGCGTCGCTACGACGAATACGCCAAGAAGAATCAGCTGAAAGTAAATCGCTTTTTCAAGGCCGAAGTTGCCCATTGCGAGCGCGCCGGTAATAACAGAGTTTAACGTTGATAACATATTAAATTCCTGCCTGTATCATTATTAAAAATACCCCCTGCCCGAAAGCAGGCAGGGGATTGCCTTTTGTTGATAAAATTATTGTTTCCCTTCCGGGAGATTGCCACGCTTCGCTCGCAATGACAATCTGTTTCGCCGTTTAAGCGGTGGATTTTAACCGTTTAAGCGGCGAGATTCAGATGAAGTTCTGACGTTTCTTTTAAGGTTCCGAGTTTTCCAGTGTACTATTGCGTACACGAAAACTCGGGTTCTTAAAAAAACTCAGAAATTCGCTAAATGTCGGCGCTTACAGTCCCATCGCCTCGCGAGCACCTTTATGTACGATTTCACCGTCAATCGTTACGAGAATGCTTTGTACGATTTCGTCGTTCATATCGAGTTTAATGCTGCCGTCTTTTGCGAGGAACGCAAGCAGATTGTAGATGTTGTATGCGAAGAGCCAGGTCGAGCTGGTGGGAAGTTGACCGGGGATATTCTTGATACCTTCGATAATGACGTTGTGTTTGATGTCGCGGATACCGGGAGAGGTGATTGCACAGTTGCCGCCCTGGTCGATGGAAATATCGATAATTGCAGAGCCGGGCTTCATGGAAGCGACCATTTCATCGGTAAGGAGCGTGGGAGCGAGTTGTCCTTGAAGGAGTGCCGAGCAGAAGATGATGTCGGCGTTTTTGACTGCGTCTGCAAGTGCCGCGCGTTCTTTTTCAAGCCATTCTTCGGGAAGACGTTTTGCATATTCGACAACGCCTACGCGACGTACCGCGATTTCTTCGGGAACACCGGTCGGGACGATTTTCGCGCCGAGCGACATTGCCTGTTCGTTTGCGGAAGGACGGATATCGGCAGAATATACTTTCGCGCCGAGACCTTTTGCGGTTGCGACTGCACGAAGACCTGCAACGCCGGTACCGATGACGAGAACGTTTGCGGGTTGGATAACGCCGACTGCCGAGCCGATCAAAGGCATGAATTTGGAGATATCGTTTGCGCCCATGAGCATGCCCTTGTAGCCTGCACAGGTGCTCATCGAGGACAAAGCGTCCATGGATTGTGCGCGGGAGATACGAGGTACGCCGTCAAGGGTAAGACCGATAACGCCTGCCGCCGCCATATCTTTGACCATCTTGTGGTTTACGGGAGACGCGGGGTGAATGAACGTAATAATATATTGACCTTTGTGCATCATCTCGATTTCGTGTTTGCCCTTTTCTTCGTTGAAGAGAGGTTCCTTAACTTTCAGGATAACGTCGGATTTTGCAAAAATTTCTTCGCAATCTTCAAGAATGGTTGCGCCTGCGGCAAGATAATCCTTGTCATGGTAGTGCGAGCCTTCGCCTGCGCCTTTTTCAAAAAGAACGGTCATGCCTGCGGCGACCATTTTCTTTACGGTGTCGGGGATTGCAGCAACACGCGCTTCGTCGTGCATAATTTCCTTGGGGATACCAACTATCATTATTATTTCTCCTTAATTTTCGGCTTTCGCCCTTATTTTATAATTTCGCGCTTTCGCGCATATTTTACTTTTCTTTTTTCGCCTTTATGGGGACGCTGTATTCGTTCTTCGGACTGCTTAAAACGATGCTCGTCTGAGTCTTTGAAACGCCGGGGATACTCTTGATTTCGTTCAGCACGCTTTCAAGCGTTTTCGTATTGTCGGTGACGACTTTCAAAAAGTAATCGAATTCCCCCGCGATATACAGACATTCCGCAATGTGGCGGTTGTCCTTGACCGCGGCGACGAAACCGTCGTTGAACTTCGGATGGTCGATTGCGACGCTTATAAGCGCGGTGACGTCTTTGCCGAGTTTTTCGGGGACGATAATCGCGGCATAGCCTTTGATAACGCCCGAGTTTTCAAGTTTTTTGATGCGTTCGATAACGGTGGACGTGGACAGCTTAACCTTCTCGGCGATTTCGGACGAATTCGCACGAGCGTTTTTCATAAGACATTGCAAAATTTTTACGTCGGTGTTATCCACTGTTATCTCCTTTTTCCTTACTATTCGATTTTAACATACGTTATATGCGGTGTAAACGAAATTATTGATTTTTTTCCGAATTTTTTACGGAAAAGCGTTCTTGTAACAAAATTTTTTTCGGAAAACCCCAAAAATAACAAAAAATTTCAATATCATTCAAAATATTACGATACAACGTCGCGGGCGCACGAAAAAACGGCCGTTGCCGACCGTTTCGTTTTCGTTATTTGCCGCGCAAGGTTACCGTTTTGTCCGCCTCGTACAATATTGCGTAATAGGTATCCGTCCACTTCCCTTTCGTCGGATATTCCATTATTCTTTCCTTGGCGTGCGGGGTGTAATCGGTGCTTAAAATATTCGCGCCGGACTCGATTCCGTTTTTGTACCAGTGGTCTTTCACGACGGCGTATCTATCCAGCCTTGTTCTGACCATAAAGTTGTCGCGGTTTATCGCCTCAGAGATACAGTCTTTGTGTTTCGTCGGATCGTTCAGAACCACGGTGAACGAGAAACGGGAATAATCCTTGCCTTTTTTCTGGACGGTGGCGTAGTCAAGGGCGATATTCATCGCGCTTTTTTGCATATCGGGATCGCGCTGCATGTACGTTTCCAGGCTGTCCTTTTCGTGCAGCAGGAAAATGATTTTCCCTTTCAGACTTTCAACGGTCGGATAAGCGTTTTTCGCGCGGAATTCGTCAAAGTCGGAAACGCCCGCCGCGTCAAGCAGTTTTTTGGGCGTAACGAGTTTTTCGCCGAAGTTTTCAAACAGCATTTCGTCGAATTTATCAAAGGCTTCGAGGTCGAATTTTTTGCCGCCTTTCGGCTCCACAAGGACGATAATCGGCAAAGCGTTTTCGTTTCTGTCCATCCACATTCTGATTTCTTTAAGACCTTTGTCGAAGTCGATCATCGTGCTGTTCGTTTCCAGCATATCGCTGTGCAGACACTCGATTCTGAACCCGTCGGCGGTTTTCACCTTATTCGCGTCAAGTTCGATACTTCGGATACCTGCGTTGAGTTGTTCGGTAATCGTGTCGAAGATATAATCGTATTGCTTTCCCATTATCGCCGCAAGCGGGCCGTGATAAAAATACTTCGTTTCGGGAGTGAGCCCCGTTTTGTAACTGTTGTGCGACGCGATATACCTTATTTCGTTAAGTTTTGCGCCGAGGACTTCTGCCATATCGGTGCGGGTAAGAAAATCCTCGTCGTTCACCTTTGAAAAGTTTTCGTCGGCAGCGTAACGCTGTTCAAGAAGCGCGACGTATTCGTTCTGCCAGTCCGCCCAGACGCTTTTCGCGTCCTTTGCCGAAACGGTTGCCGCGATAAATCCCGACAGCGCAACGAGAAAATACGCCGAAAAGCCCCATATAAAAATGACAAGCGCCCATTTTGCGCCCTTTTTCATCGGTTTTTTCGTTCTTTCTTTTTTGTCCATAATATATCCACCCACAACTATTCTTATATAAATAATTTACCATATGAAATGCGAGTTTGTAAACACGTTTTTTTTCGGCGGAAAAATATTTTTGGGATTTTTTTTCATTTTTTTATCAAAAAAATATTGACATCGTCGTCTTTTGTGCTATGATATATATCGTCAGGCGATATACATAAGGAGGCGAAATAGAATGGCAATAAGCGCCGATATGCTGCGCGGTCACACCGAAACGATAATTCTCGCGCAACTTATCAAAAACGACAGTTACGGCTATGAAATAAGCAAGGCGATCGAAGACCTTAGCCACGGCGAACTTGTCCTTAAAGACGCCACCCTTTACACTGCCTTCCGCCGTATGGAACACGACGGGTTTATCGAAAGTTACTGGGGCGAAAGCGACGCCGGCGCAAGACGCAGATATTACCGCATCACCAAAAAAGGCCGCGCCTTTTACGACTTCAACAAAACCAACTGGTTTGACACCATAAAAATAATGAAAGACTTAATCAACGGAGGAACAAAATAATATGTTAATCGACCGCTTCAAAAAGTATCTCGAACAACAATTCCGCGCCATCTCTCCCACGAAAGAGGCAATGGAATACCGCGAAGAAGTTTTGCAAAACCTTCTCGACCGCGCGCAGGAATACAAGATAAAAGGTATGACGGACGAAAACGCCATCTACGACCTGTGCATCGACAGTCTCGGAAACTTCAAAGACACGCTCGTCGATTTTGAAAACCGTCTGGACAACGTAAAGCGCGCAGTGCCCCGCATCGGCGCAAGAGTGCTCACCGGCATCGCAATCGCGCTGTTTGTCGTGATCGGATATCTTTCGGTCAGTTTCGCAACCCGCGCATGGGACAAAACCTGGCTCATTCTTGTGGGCGGCGCGTTTATGGGCGTTATAGCAGGCGCGATTTTCGGTATTATCGTCCTTGCGAAAAAGAAAAGACACCTTGCAATCCGCGGTCTGTCGCACGTCATCATCGCGCTTACGTTCACGTTTATTTTCCTTATTCTGCAAATACTCGTGCACTTCAAGTACAGTTGGATGACCTTCCTTGTAATGGTGATCGCAATGCTTATCACCGACACCGCCGAAGCGTATTCTTACAACAGCAAATCAAGGCTTTTCGACCTGCTTGCAACCGTTGAAGTAACCGCCGTTATGGTGTACGTAATGCTGGGCGTGGCGCACGTTATCCCGTGGCATCCGTCGTGGCTTCTTCCCGTCGGCGCAGCCCTTCTCGACGTCGTTATCCTTATCGCATCTCTTGTGAGTTATGCAAAGAAAAAGGATAAGGCGGCAGCCGAAAAGAAAGCGCGCATCGACGAAGCGTACTACACAATGTGGAACGACGAAAACAAATAACATCTTTATCTCGTAAAAACGATACGATAAAATACTGATTTTGAAACTATGAGCAAAACTATAAAAGCCGAAATGTGGGATAAGATGCAATATCTTTTCCGAAACTATTACGACCGTATGGTGCACGCAACCCTGACTTTCGACGGGCTGCTGGACGCCGACGCGCTTAAAAACGTACTGGTCATAATGTGCGAAAAAGCTCCCGTGCTTCACAGTAGTTTTCACGAGAATCCCGTCAATCCTTACTGGAAGGTGGAGCCTTACACCGTCGACGATATCCTGACAATAAAAGACAGCGACGATCCCGAAAAAGAAGCGTACGATTTCCTGTGTCAGAGTATTCCCGTTTCAAGCAACGTACAGTTTAAGGTGATTGTCCTGAACAAGGACGGAAAATCGACGTTTGCGATGATCGTCAACCATATGTGCTTTGACGGCGGCGACTTCAAATACTTTTTGAAAAAGCTTGCAAAAAACTACAACGCGATTTTGAACGGCGAAAACCCCACCGACCTTAAACAAGGTACGAGAAGCGCGGAACAGGTTTATACGAAACTCGACGCAGCCGACAAAAAGGTCGCGAAAGGTCTTTTCAAAAACATCAGCGCGGTGAAAGACAAACACGTATTTCCGCTGACCGAACCCCGTCCCGACGACCACACGATGATCAACATCAGAAAAATCGACCGCGACACTTTCCTTAATATGAAAAACGCGGGAAAACGTCTGGGTGTTACCGTCAACGATATGCTGCTTGCGGCGTACGTGCGCGCGCTTTACGATATTTCGGGCATGCGCGACGACGAAACCCTTTCAATCCCCTGCATGGTCGATTTGCGCCGTCATATCGAAGGCGGCGACGAGGCCGGCGGACTTGCGAATCACACGGGATTTATGCTTTGCACGGTGCATAACAAGGGCGAAACGATCAACGATACGCTTATCAACGTCATGCGCTCCACAAAGAAAAGCAAGCGCGACAAATATATGGGGCTTTACAGCCTGCCGCTTCTGAAACTCGCCTATACCATACTGCCCTTTTCGATTTCGGAATTCGCAATCAAAATCGGGTACGACAACCCTCTTATCGGTATGAGTAACATCGGGCTTCTTCCCGTCGATAAACTGACTTTCGGCAATGCAAAACCCGTTGACGGATTTATGACGGGCGCGGTCAAGTACAAACCCTTTATGCAGCTTGCGCTCACAACCTTAAACGACGTCGTAACGATGACGATTGCAATCCGCGGCAACGACGACGACAAAAAAATCGTTGAAAAATTCTTTGACCTTATCGTGGAAAACGTGAAAGAATTCGACCGCTTAAACGCAAGATAATTTCCTTCCCCCTTATATATTTAAGAAACGCCCCGATTTTTCGGGGCGCTTCTTTTTTTCTTCGTTTATTTTGCAAGGCGTTTTATCGCCTCTTTCGCGCTGTCAAGGAAGTCCGCGTCAAGCGACTCGACGTTACCTTCGTCGCAGGCTTTTGCGATGTTTTTGTCAAACGGAATCCGTCCGAGAACTTTCAGGTCGAATTCGGTTGCGACTTCGTCGACCTTGCTGTCGCCGAAAATCGAAAACTCTTTGCCGCAGTCCGGGCATTTGACGTAACTCATATTCTCAACGACGCCCAGCACGGGGATATTCATCATATTTGCCATCTTCACGGCTTTGCCGACAATCATCGACACGAGTTCCTGCGGGCTTGTCACGACGATGATACCGTCGACGTTCAAGCTTTGGAAAACCGTAAGCGGCACGTCGCCCGTTCCGGGAGGCATATCGACGTACATAAAGTCCACGTCGCCCCAGACGCAATCCGTCCAGAACTGTTTCACCATACCCGCGATGACGGGACCGCGCCATACGACGGGATCGTTACTATGTTCCAGTAAAAGGTTTGCCGACATAATTTCAATGCCGCCTTTCGATTTCACGGGATAAAAGAAACTGCCGTCGCTGTCGATGGGACCGTCCACGTTAAACATGCGCGGAATCGACGGACCGGTAATATCAGCGTCCAGAATCGCCGTCTTAAACCCTTGTTTTGCCGTAATCGACGCCATAAGCCCCGTTACGAGAGATTTGCCCACACCGCCTTTTCCCGACACGATGCCGATAACGTGTTTGACCTTCGACAATGCGTTTACGGGGACGGTGAAGTCGGTTTTTTCGCTGCAACTTCCGTGGCTTTCGCAGGAGCTGCAATCGTGCGTACATTCACTCATAAATTCACTTCCTGTTTTCAATATTATTTATCAAAAATTCGATACCGATTTTCAAATCGTCATAAGTATCGTCAAAATTGCCGGTATAATACGGATCCGCGACGTCGCGGGATTGCCCTGCATATTCCAGAAACTTTTTTACTTTCTTTTTTTCGTCGGGCGCGAAAAGATTTTTGAGATACGCGACGTTTTTATCGTCCATTCCAAGGAATAAATCGTATTTGTCGTAATCGGTTTTTCTGACCTGTTTCGAATAATGCGGGTACGTCGGGACATCGTGCTCTTTCAGTTTTTTCAGCGCGTCGGGATAAACGGGGTTGCCCGCTTCGAGCCCGCACGTCGCGGCGGAGTCGATGACGTATTTTTCTGATATCCCCCGCTTTTTCAAGGCGTCTTTCATCATAAATTCCGCCATTGCGCTGCGGCAGATGTTTCCAAGGCACACGAACATTATTTTCATAAAGAATATAATACCACTTTAATATCGGAAAGTCAACGGCGAACGGTTGACATAAAAGCGCGCGGTGATATAATTTATTACGTTTGTATGGAAGAATATATTAAAATTATCGTATATATTTTCGCAGGCATTGGCGCAGGCATAGGCACGGGATTTGCGGGATTGTCCGCCGCCGCGTTTATCGCACCGATGCTTGTCGCATTTCTGGACTTCCCGTCGTACGACGCCATCGGTATCGCGCTGATTTCCGACGTTCTGGCGTCCGCCGTGTCCGCAACCGCTTACGCCGTCGATAAAAACATTGACGTGAAAAAAGGCTCGAAAATGCTTGTCGTCGTTTTGTGCTTTACGGTTCTCGGGAGTTTTCTTGCGTCGAAAATCGACAATCACCTTATGGGCAACTTTTCCATTTTCGCAACGTCACTACTCGGGCTTAAATTCATCCTCGTTCCCGTCAACGGCAGAGATCCCTTAAAGGACCGCTTGTACAAAAACAAATGGTGCGACGCGGTGCAAACGTTCGCGCTGTCGGCAACGATTGGTATGATTTGCGGATTCGTCGGCGCGGGCGGTGGCATGATGATGCTCCTTGTACTCACGTCGTTTATGGGATTTCCGCTTAAAAAGGCGGTCGGCACAAGCGTGTTTATAATGACGTTTACTGCGCTTGTCGGGGCGGTATCGCATTTCGGAATCGGCGGCTTGCCCGACACTACGGCAATGATAACCTGCATATTCAGCACGCTCGTTTCGGCGCAACTTGCCGCGCTTATCGCAAACAAGGTAAAGCCCAAGACGCTTAATATTACCGTCGGCGTGGTGCTTTTAATCCTTGGCATAGTGATGCTTGTTTTGCACTCGTTCTTCTGAAAAACCGCATTAAAAAACCCGCAGATTGCGGGTTTTTGTTTTGTCTTTTTTTACAGGGATTTTTTTGCTTTTCTTTCTGCCTTTTTCGCTTCTCTTTTTTTGAGGACTTCTTCGCGTCTTAAATCGAGTTTGTCTTCGATGTCGCCGACGGTCGTCTGGAAGCGCACGTTATACTTTTTATCAAGCGCCCACATCGCCGCAAATACGACGACGAGTATCGACCATACCACCGCAAGCACTTTCCACATTGCGGGCGTTATTCCGCGGTACAGACCGAAGAACGACTGTATGTCGATAAACGACAGATGCACGAAGTAACACAGCACCAGAAGCGCGATTACGCCCACGAAAAGCACCGCGTGCAGCAGGTTGAACGGCCAGCACGATTTGAACACGAACAGATATCCCGCAAACACGGTCGCAAGGAAATACAGCGCGTGCTGTTCGTCCGGAGAAAGCCCCGTGAGTATCGTCTGCGTTGTGATTACGATTGCGATAATACCCGCCATTACGGTTACTATGCCGGGCACCGCATTCATAATGACTTTTGGCAAAAACCTGCCTTCCACCCTGTTTTTATTTGGTTCGAGCGCGAGTATTCCCGACGGAATCCCGATCGTCACGCCGCCCAGCAGCGTCAGATGCCTTGGCTCGAACGGCAGAATCGACGGCACGATAAGGAACAACAGCGCGATAAGCAAGTTGTAGCCCGTCTTTACAAGGAACAACGACGCCGACCTTTCAAGGTTGTTTATGGAACGTCTGCCTTCCGCAACGACTTTCGGCATCGACGCGAAATTGCTGTCAAGAAGCACCAGACTGCTCACGTTCTTTGCAGCGTCCGAGCCCGAAGCCATCGCGATCGAACAGTCGGATTCCTTTAATGCAAGCACGTCGTTGACGCCGTCGCCCGTCATTGCAACGGTGTGTCCGTTTGCTTTCAGGGCTTTTACAAGCAATAATTTCTGATCGGGCAGAACCCTGCCGAATATCGTGTATTTTTCCGCCGCTTCGATGACTTCCTCGTCGGTTTTCAGTGTCGACATATCAATGATACTGTCGCAATCGGAAAGCCCCGCGCGTTTTGCGACGGCGCGCACGGTAACGGGGTTGTCGCCCGAAATAATTTTGACGGTAACGCCCTGATCCCTGAAATATTGCAGCGTATCGGGGGCTTCCTTTCTTATTTTATCGGCGATGAATATAAACCCTTCCGCTTTCAGTCCGTCGGGAAGGTTATGCCCGATAATTTCGACGTCCGACGACGCAAGGACAAGCACCCTGAGCCCTTCTTCCGCCTTTTCGCGCGTGATTGCTTTTATTTCTTCCGCGGTATTGGGGAAAACGAATTCGGGCGCGCCCAGAACGTAACTTCTGCCGTCGATAACCGCGCCGCTCCACTTTCTGTCCGACGAAAACGGTACGACAACGCTGACTTCGCCCGCCGCCTCGTACTGTCCGACGTAATTTTTGACCGCCGCCGCCGTTGCGTTTTCGTCCTTAACGGCGTCCGACAGGTTTTTAAGGTGGCGGCAGAACTCGTCTTCCGACAAATCGACGGTTTTTATACCGTGGATTTCCATACTGCCTTCGGTAATCGTGCCCGTTTTATCAAGACACAGCACGTCAACCCTTGCAAGCGTTTCGACGCAGTACATATCCTGTGCAAGGGTGTGGTGTCCCGCAAGCCTTATGACGCTCAGACAGAACACAACCGACGTAAGCGCGACAAGACCGCTCGGAATCATGCCGACCAACGAGCCGATTGTCGTCAGCACCGTACTGTTCATATCGTTGCCCTGAATGTAATATTTGACTGAAAAAAGAGCGATGCCCAGCGGCACAATGACCACCGACATCGTTTTTACGATTTTATTTAACGAATTTTTGATGACCGAAACGGGTTTTTTGAAATATTTCGCGCCGGCGGATATTTTCATTGCAAAGTTATCCATGCCGACGTGCACGACTTTTGCTTTTGCGCGTCCAGATACGACGTAACTTCCCGACATAAGGCTGTCGCCCACGTTTTTCACGATTGCGTCGGGCTCACCGGTGATAAGGCTTTCGTTGACCTCGATACTGCCCTCGACAACGACCGAATCCGCGCAAATCTGGTGTCCCGCCTGCAATATCGTAACGTCGTCCATAACGACGTTTTTCACGGCGATTTCCTTTTCTTCCCCGTTGCGGATAACCCTGACTTTCGGTGCGGAAATGAGCGATAGTTTATCCATCGTGTGCTTTGCGCGAAGTTCCTGCACGATACCGATAAGCGTATTGCAGACGCACAATATCACGAAGCCGTAATTGCCCATGCCGTCCTCGTCGAATCCCGAAAACGCCGCGACGATGATTGCCATCACGAAAAACACGAAGTTGAAAAACGTGAAGGTGTTGTCGATAAGTATTCTGAGTACGCTTTTGGTTTTTATTGTTTGCAATCCGTTGACGAGCCCGCTCTTGACGCGCGCTTCGACTTCTTCGGACGTGAGTCCCGTTATGAGATTGCAGTCGGTGTTTTTGATTTCTTCCATACTTTCCACGTTGCGTTAAATTAATTTTATTATTGCATTAAATATACGTTGTTGTCAAGAAATGAAAAAAATATCCGCCGCCTTTACCGATTTTTTTCAACGAAAAAGGATAGCGAAAACTCGCTATCCTTCATTATCGTGTTTGTTTTACTTATTTGTTTGAAATCTTTTTGTCAAAGTTTTCAAGCGCGCGGACAGAAATTGCATAGCAATCCGCAAGACAATCTTTGTTAAGGTTGTCGTAGCTGTCTTTAAGCGTGTGGTAATAATCTTCCAGAACGTGGTTCAACGCGGTGATACCAGTTGCCCTGAAACCTGCCTGTGCGAACGCTGCGCTGTCGGTTGCTCCGCCGAAAGGAGGAACAAGAGTTTTGTTGCAGGGAATGCCCAGTTCTTTTGCCGCTTCCATAAAGCTGTCGGAAACTTCCTTGTCGGCTTTGACGGTTGCGTTAAGGTCGCGATAGTTTACGCCCAGGAATTTCGGATCGTGAATGGTGTCGAAAGAATAAATCCAGGTGGGAACGTCGTCGAATTCGCCTTTGTGCTGTTCGCACCACGCTTTCGCGCCGCGGAGTCCCGCTTCTTCGGAACCCGAAAGGATAACGCCGACTTCGGTGTGTTCAAGTTCGATACCTTCGTCTTTCATCGCTTTAAGGATTGCGATGCCCATAAGGCAAGCCGTAAGGTTGTCGTTTGCGCCGTCGACCGTCGTGTTCGGATCCCACATGCGGTACATACCGAAATAGAAAGGTACGAATGCAAGGTTCGCGATGCCAAGCCAGAACAGAACGCCGTTTTCGGGTTTAAGAATCATGGGTTTGAAACCGGTGAGTATAGCCGTCGCAAGGCTGCATCCCATAAGGAACAACGCGCCAAGGACAACGATAACGATGTTCGCTTCGTAAACTTTGCCGCCGAACTTATTGTTGACGGGCCAGTTCCACGCTGCGTCGGGGTGACCGTTGAAGAATACGCGACCTTTGACTTCGCCCGTGCATTTCTTGATTGCGGTAACGTTCGTGCCCGTCTTTTCGGGGAACAGGAAGTCGAAAGTCTTTTTGTAAAGACCGAATTGCATTATCATTACGTAGAAACCGAAAACGATAAGCGCAAAACCTAATATCGGCAGGAAGAAGTATGCGATAAGCCCCGCAAGAACGCAGGTGATCGTGATATAAATCCAGCCGAAAAAGCTGCCGGGATTTTCCTTAAACGATTCAACGTCGGAGCGTTCGCATCCGCAGTCTTTTTTAAGGACGTCAGCCATATACTCGCAAGCGATTCTTTCGCCTTCTTCGCCGGGAGTACGTTTGGGCATATCCTTGCAGATATGGGTGATTTCGTCAACCATATATTGCGCGGCGTCTGCCTTTTTTTCAATCAATTTTGAAAAATTTGCCATAATGTTCTCCTCTTTATTTTTTATATTTATATGATTATCATATCATAAAAACGACGCTCTTTTCAAACAAACGACGTCTTTATTTTTTTTACTATACAAACGACCAAAAATATACAGTAAAAACCGCAAAAAACCGTCAGACGTCAACGATAATGCCTTCTTTCACGAACTCGCGGGCGTCGCGCGGCGACTTTCCTTTGTATTTCTGGAAGTTGCGGTTGAAACTACGCACGCTGTCGTAACCCGCCTTTTTTGAGATTTCCGCGACGGAAAGCGTGGTCGAATACAACAAATCGGTTGCGTAATTTATGCGGTAAATATTCACGACGTCGGAAAAATTCGCGCCGAAATATTCGTTGAAAACAGCCGAAAGATAATTGTAAGAATATCCCATTTTGTCGGACAGGTCTTTCAGGCTTATGTCTTCCGTGAAGTTGTGCGAAACGTATTTCGCGATTGCGTTCAAAACGTCCACCTTCTTTTTGTCGACGGGGATAAACGCCGTGTGCGTCTCAAACTCCGCAAGAATATGATACAAAACGGCTTTTTGCTTGAAGGTGTTGGTAACAAAGGGCATTTTTCTTGTCAGCGATTCCGCAAAATCTATCGAGAAAACCGGGAAAGTCGCGACGTAGCCGTCGTGCTTTTCGTAAAAGTCGGGAACCCAATCCTTTGAAAACTTGCAGATGAAGACGTTGCTGTAATCGGGCGTTTCGTAAGCGTGCGCGAACTTTGGTGGAATTACCATACACTTCCCCGCGCGAAGACGATAAATTCTGTCCAGCACGGTAACGTTTGCAAGCCCGTCGTTGCAGTATAAAAACTCGTACGTTTCGTTGCAATGCATCGGGAAACATAAGTTCTTTTCAACGTCGCAAGATAAATAGTTTTCCCCTGCCTGTTTGTGTTTTTCGAAATCCAACATATCCCACCTACCGTAAATTATGTCTATATTTTACCACCGAATAAGAAAATAATCAAGCCCTCCCGAAAAATAGGAGGGCCTGAGATTATTCTGCTTGTTCTGTTTTTTGTTCGGCTTTTGGAATTTCGGCGTTATCGTCGTCCCGTCTGAATCCTTCGACGTCGGAAACGGGAAGAGAGAAAACTATCGCGCCTGCGTCGGTGCCCGCGCCCGCCGTCGTTACGATGGAGCGCATAATGTCCGCTTTCTTTTCCTTTTTCGCAACGATGATAATGATTTCTTTTTCGCTTGCAATCGACACGTTGAAGAATTTCTCGGTGCCCATGCCGCCCGTACCCTTTGCGTGGATAACGGTGCCGCCGCCCGCGCCCGCAGCCCTTGCGGCGTCCATAACGGCGTCAGTATGCCCTTCGTTTGCAATCGCGAGAATGAGTTCGTATTCAAAATTTATATCGGGTGCTTTCATATCCTTGTTTCCTCCGTTCAAAAAATTGAGGGTGCTGCCGCCGCCGACGCTTTTAATCGGGACGGAAATCACAATGCCGTTGCCGGGTGCGTCGATGTAAAGACGGCGTCGTTCTTCCGTGATGAGCGACTTCGTTTTGTTTTCGTCCGCGACCGCAAAAAGAATTCTCTTATCGGTGGACTCGATCCCCCACAAATCGCGTATCTTCTGCGACGCGGTGCCGTGGCCGATAAGCGACAGAATCACGGGGATTTCCAGCCGTTGACAAATGTTATTCAGAATCGACAATCCGTTGGGATTGATTACCGAGATTACAAAGTACATATCAGTTCCCCCACAGTTCGATAATATCGTCGTCGCCGTAAACGACTTCGGGCACGCGTTCCGCGCGTTGTTTCTTCTTCTTGTAAACAAGACCGGTGATCTGAATGGAAATAAGCGGCATCATCGCAACGAGTGCGACCGCACCGAAAGCGTCGCTTAATATATTGCCGCCGCGCGCCGAACATACGCCGATGAAAAATTGCAGCATGAACGTCGCAGTCATCGGTCCCGACGCAACCCCGCCCGAGTCGAACGCGATTGCCGTGAATATGTCGGGGACGAAAAACATCAGTATAAGCGCGACGAGATAACCCGGCACGATAAACCAGAGTATCGATATCCCCGTAAGGACGCGGATCATCGAAAGCCCCATCGCCAACGCGATTGCAATCGACAGGCTCAGTTTAATCGCTTTCCCGGGGATTGCGCCCGAACTCACGTCTTCGATTTGCTTTTCAAGGACGAATACCGCGGGCTCGGCGGAAATTATGAACCAGCCCATAAGCATTGCCACGGGAATGAGAATATATTGCGTCCAGCCGCTGTACAGTTGCTGACCGAGATATAACCCCAGCGGCGAGAAACCGACGTTTACACCCGTCAAAAACAACACTAAACCCACGTATGTGTAAAGAATACCGATGAGCGTTTTCAAAAAACTCTTTTTGCTCATCTTGAAAGCAGCCACCTGGAAAATCAAAAACAGTACGATAATCGGCGACAGTGCAATCGCCATTTCTTTCATATATGCGGGGAACGCTTTCAGGTATTCCAGCCCCATTTCGGTCGTCGTTTCCGGGATGAACGGAAGGTTCACGTCCGCAACGCCCTGTCCCTTGTAAAAGAATCCCAAAATCAGCACCGCAAGCACCGGCCCTATCGAACATAACGCGACAAGACCGAAACTGTCCGCTTCCGCCTTTTTATCGCTTCGGATATTCGCGACGCCTATGCCGAGCGCAAGGATAAACGGCACCGTCATCGGCCCCGTCGTTACCCCGCCCGAGTCGAAGGCAATCGACAAAAAGTTTTTGTCGGCAAACGCCGCAAGCACGAATACGATTATGTAAAACGCAAGTATAAGCCATTTGAGCCTTATGCCCAGAATCGTCCTGAGCATGCACACCGCAAGGAACAACCCTACGCCGACGCCCACCGTAATCAGCAGGACTTTGCCGTCGATGTGCGGCACGGTTTCCGCAAGAACTTGAAGGTCGGGCTCCGCAATCGTTATCGCAACGCCCAGAATAAAGCTCACAAACAAAATAAGCGGCAGGTTTTTCGACTTCGTAAGAGTCGTGCCGATGCGGCTGCCGATCGGCGTCATGGACGTGTCCGCACCAAGCGTGAACAGCCCCATTCCCACGATTATCAGCAACGCGCCGATAAGGAACGACAACAATAAGCCCGTCGGCACAGGTTGTATCGACAGACACATTATCGCAACTATGATGATTATCGGCAAGGTCGATACGAAAGATTCCCTTATTTTTTCCGTGATAAGAGCGCGCTTCTTATGCACTGCCTGCGCGTCGATTTTATTGAGTTTTTTTGCTTCCTTCTTTTTCATTACGTTTCTTATTATACATAAATATAGTCTTTATTGCAAGTATATAATTATTACTTAATATTTACCTAAATTTTATACACTTGTAAGAAAATTCGGTTTTTGAAAAAGAGCAACAAAAAAGCACGCGGCGTGCGCGTGCTTTCGCTACTAATCAAGGCTTAAAAGAAAGGATTTATTTCGTCTTCGACGATAATCTTGTCCATCATCTCGTAGAAGTCCCATTTCAGGACGTCCCAATATCCGCCGACGGTGCCGTGGTTCGTGTTATAGTAGCAAATCGTCGTGGTCTGGCGCGCTTCCGGCAAGGGATAAATCGCGCGGCCTTTCGTGTTGCTTATCGTCTTGTCGCCATTGTAGTTAAGTCCGCCGAGGCATGCGTTGGTGGGCATCGTTCCGTCGCCGTCGCCAAAGAGTATTGCTTTGTGGTCGTAGGAATAATATTCGATGCTGGTAAGCGGCGTGTCGTACTTATGGTTTTTGGTGTCCCACATTTCGTAAGTAACCTTGTTGACCTTAACGGTGTCGGTGTCTTTCGTCACGATTTGAACGCTCTTTTTGGTGTTGTATCCGACGCCCAGACAGTAAGTCGTGTTCACGAGTTCGGGCGCGTAAACGTTGGCGTCTTTGTCGTTCACGCTTTCTTTGACATAGAAGGAATCCCAGTATGCCGGCAGGTTTTTCATGCCGGGTTTAAGTTTGTCGCGAGGGTCGTCGACGCCCGGTTTCCAGTCGCTGGTGTGCGCCCAGGGACGCGAGCAGTACCATTCGTACATATTTGTCACGGGTACGCCGTCAACGTAAACGGGGCTTTCGTTTTCGCCGTAATAATCGGAATCCGCAAAGGTCTGGAACGGCAGAAGTTGCATTACGGAAGTAAGATTCTGTGCAAGCGGTCCTGCAAGTTTCTTTATGCCTTCCGAAATCGCGTCGACGCCCAGAACAACGCCGCCGAGGGTGTCGCCGACCGTTCCGTTTACAACGTCGGCAATCGCTCCGATGGGATCGTCCATGTAATAAATCGCGTCAAGCGAGCCCGCCGTTGCAGGCGAGAACGCGCGATACGAGCGAATGATCTGGTTCGGCTTTTTGACGTCGGTTTGTCCGGGGTTTTTCGCTTCCGCTTCCAACCATTTGTTTTGAAGTCTTGCGATATATCCCGCAACGACGGGGCCGCCCATACTGTGCGACGTGAGAATTACTTCTTCCCAGCCGTTGGTCTGAATGAATTGTTCAAGAAGTTCGGAATTGACCCTGTTGTCGATGCGCCAGTCGTAGTTGAAAACGACGACGTCCCAGCCCTGCTTTTCGTATCTGGCTTTCAGGTCCAGGCATTGCTGACGATACGCGGCGATTGCGCCGTATTGAATTTTTTCGCCTGCCGTGTATGCGCCGTATCCGTCGACGACTTCGCCGGAATCGTTATACAGCGTTGACTTGAACGTGCCGTCCGCGGTTGTGGGGCGAACGTTTGCGGGGCGCAGATTCGGATTGTTGCTTTTGCCCTGCTCGTTAAGCGTGATTTGCCATAATAAGTTTTCGACGGATTCGTCCTTGTACTTCATAATGCCGCCGATTAAGTCGTACGTCGTCTTGTCGGTAAGCACCGCCATGACAAGTCCCATCATGTCCCCGCCGGGGAACACCTGCTGGAAATAAACGCCCTCGGCAACGGGATCCCAGATTGCCTCGTTAGTCTTCGTGTCGTACAGCCCGCCCGAAAGCAACGCCGTACAAATGACGACAGCCTTTTTATTCTTCGACGTTTCGCCCGGGGTTTCGCCGCATGCGGTAAGCACGCCAAGGCTCAAAACAACCACCACTATTACAAGCAGAATGCCGATAAGTTTCTTCTTCGCCTTCATATTTTCCTCCTGAAAAAGGGAACACTAACCCTTATACATTACTATAATAACATTACTTTGTGAAAATAACAACAACTTTCGTTTACATTTTTTGCCCGAAACCATTAAAAACCGACAACGAAAAACGGCAATCCCGCCGTTTCAGGATTGCCGTTTCGTCTGTTTTTTGAATTAAATTTCCGTCACCGTTTTACTTGTCAGGTCGAAAACGCAAAGTTTTCCTGTGCTTGACGTCGTGGGAAGACTGTTCTTCACCTGCCATACGTCAAGGAAGTAAACCTTGTTTCCGACAACCACCGCGCTTGACATATAATATCCGTCAAGTGCGCTTACAAGATTTTATAGTAATGTATAAGGGTTAGTGTTCCCCTACGTTTCTGTAATAATAGACGTACTTTCCGCTCACGAAGAAACTGCGTGCGTCGTTTGTAGTGCCAAGGTCGCCAACGTCTGTTAAAACATTGTTCTTCACGTCGTATTTGCTAACATAGTTCTTCGTTTTGTCGTTCATCAGGAACACCGTGTTTTCATCGGTGAACAAATATTCGTTGGGTTTTACGTCTTTGTTGAGTTTTGTCGCCGTTTTTGAAGCCACGTCGTAGCAATACAGTTCGCTCGCGACGTAATATACTTTGCCGTTCACCGCATGCACGTCGTAGTCGTCGACACCTTTTTCGACAAGCACGGTGTCTTCAGATCGGAAGAGCACACGTCTGAACTCCAGTCACCGTACGTAAGAAGACACCGTGCTTGTCGAAAAAATCTTCCCGTCCATAAACGACATGTGCAGACATTTTTTAGTCGATATTCTCGTGTTTACACTGGTAACGAGATTCATTTTGTAAAGGTCGAAGTTGGTCATAAGCCTTACCGTTGCGTAATACAACTCATTTTCGTAAATTGCGAAATCCGCAACTTGAAGGCTTGTGATCCTGACGTCGAAACCGCTTTGGATATTATACTTATGAAGTTTTCCGTTGTCCTTCATATCGATATAATAAAGTTCGCCGTTATACTCTTTCATTTCTTCGTAATAAGTCGTGATAACGGGCTGATAAACGGGCGCGACGTATCCTGCCATAAGGTCGGTTTCAACGCCTGCCGAATAAGAGTACAGGTGCTTATTGTTTGCACGGAAGTAATACAAGACGGTTCCGTCGGTTGAAAGAGCAAAGACGTTGTCGTTTTCGCCGTCCACGACTTTCGTGCCGCCGATAACGTTTTCTTTCCACTCGCTGCCGTCGATTTTCACCTTATAAATGCCGTCGCCGAAAATGGTTGTCGTTACCATATCGGTGTTTACGAAATAAAGATATTCGCCGACAACAGTCAGGTATTTGCCCTTCGAATACGTAATCTTTTTAAGCGCAACGCTGTCGTCGTTCACAGGGAGTGACGTTGTCGTCGTGTCGATGGAATATATCGCCGCGCCTGGTTTAAGATTCGAAAGCGTAATATGTCTTGTGAAGAATATACGCGTGCCGTCGGTTGCAAGGTCGGACACCTTATAATCGTAAACGAGTTGCGACGAGCCGTTCGACGCGTTTTTATCTATGCGATAAAGTTTTCCGCCCGATTTCGCGACGAAATAAATATAATTGCCGATAACCGTCAGTTCTTCCGCCTTATCCGCGCACAATTTGTTTGCCGAAGGCTCGGCGTTCGTATCGTATAAATCGGAAATCTTCAACGAGTAAATGCCGTTCTTTTCGTCGTCGAGAAGACTCGATACCGAATAATAAAGGAACGTGCCGTCGGTTGCGAGATATTTTCCGTTGACCGAATACAAATCTTCCGCTTTCGTGCCGTCAAAGCCTACGACGCCCTTGCCGAAGTAATTTTGAGCAAGATAATAAAGTTTTCCGCCGCCCTGCACGAACGAAGACGCAACGTCGCGGTTCACAAGTTTAATTTCGCTTCCGTCTATGCAATAAAGCCATTTGTTGTCAAGCGGATTTTCAAAATAAATTTTGCCGTTGTACAAAGTCGTTGCGAGTTCTTCTTCCGTCGACTTGATTTTAAGGGTTGCGGTCAAAGTTTTCTGATTGTAGTTTTTGCCGCCGACCTTTGCGACGATCGTATACGTGCCGACGCTTCTTGCGCCGTTTCTGCCGTTTTCGCCGCCCGAATATACGACGATTTCACCCGTGGGAACGAGTCCCGAAATCTGAATCGAGTGTTCCTGTTCGTCGTATTCGAAAGTGCCGTTTTCAAACTTGATTTCGCCGAGTTCCGCTTTTTGGATTTCAAGTTGAACGGTTTTTGCGAAGTCGTTGTAGTTTTTGTTCGTTACGGTAACCGTTACTGAGTACACGCCGGCGTTGGTTTCTTTCATTGTGCCGGTGTATTTGACGTCGGCAAAAGACGGAACGCCCGTCGCTTCGTCAAGTTTGTGTTCGGTGGCGTCATACGTTACCGTCTTTCCGCTGAACTCGATGCCCGTAAAGTTGATTTTGTTGATTGTGAGCGTCGCGGTCAGTTCTTTTCTTTCATAACCGTCTTTCGTGACAACCGCTTTTGCATTGTAAACGCCTGCGTCGGTGCCTTTATTGTTTGTGTAAACCACTTTGGCGCCTTCGGGAAGTCCCGTCACGGTTATCGATTTTTCGCTGCCGTCGTAATCGAAAGTCGCATTTTCAAACTTAACGCCGTCAAATTTTTTAAGTTGTTCAGAGGGAGGTGTATCCGTGGTGCCTCCGCCGCCCGAACCTCCGCTGCCTTTGTCGCCGCAGGCAACGAGAGTCATCATCGCCAAAACGGCAATGACAATTGTTACAAAGAATAAAATCGGTTTTCTTTTCATATTGTTTCTCCCATTGAATTTTTTATTTGTTTTATTTCTTTGTTGATTCTTGTTATCGTGAACGGATATGAGAAAGGCGCGACGATAATGCCGATTCCGACGCCGATCAGGAACAATAACACGCCCAGCAGGAATCCCAGAATCGCAAAGCCTATTTTCGCCACGATTAAAAAGGCAAGTCCGCCGAGATCGAGCGTGAAAATGATCCCCGGCAGTTTTATCGGGCGCGTCACAAACCACACGAGAATTTCGGGGATAGGTCCTTCGTCAAGGATAACTTCCGACACGAACGCAAACGCGGCGTACACCATAAAAATCGTGAACGGAATGCAAAACCCGAGATACTCGTTCAATTCTCCGCTTGCCATTGCCATAATGTTGAAAATTAATAAAATTACCGAAACGATACTTCCCCAGACGATGCTTTTTCTTTTCTTTTTCCTTACGTCTTTGACTTTTGCGTCGATATTTTTCCGATGTTTTTCCGCCAGAACCTTATCGTTTGCGAGTTTTTCTTCATAGCATTTTTTGCAAAGAACTTTCGGTGCGATTATTCCCGCATTTTCTTTCGTAACGATACTTCCGCACGACACGCAATAACCGATCGGCGCGATTTGATTTTGCTTCACGGCGTTTTCGACTGCCGTTACGATTTGTTCGGAAACTTCCGTCGTTCCGCTTTCGAAAAAACCGCATGTTTTGTATCGATTGTGGAAAACAGGGGAAAATCGTCCCGTTTTTGCAGTAATTTTTTCGGTATTTCGCAGTATGATATTCAATTCAACTTTATTTATAGCAATTCAACTTTTGGTTGAGCCGCACCGTTTGCAACCGACGGTTTAATCCCATATAATTGCAAATATGGAGGTGGCCATATGACTTATGGACAAAAGATAACGCAATTACGAAAGAATGCGAACATGACGCAGGCTCAGCTTGGCGACGCGCTTAACGTGAGCGCGCAGGCGGTTTCTAAATGGGAACATAACCTTGCCGAACCCGATTTATCCACAATCAAGAAGATCAGTTACATATTCAAAATATCCATCGACGATTTTCTGGATATCGACCATAAGGACGGGAATAACGGCGAAAACGTGGCGGAAGATCGCCCCGACGAAAGCGGAACGACGGAAGTTTCCGAACAAATCGTAACGGCAGTCGAAAA
>OQWE01000126.1_pt1 | contig 24353 bp, 17 predicted proteins | sample 1691591 | NCBI WGS metagenome assembly OQWE01 (sample SAMN03418265, study PRJEB22391) | human gut metagenome | biome: human-gut; feature: organic feature; material: feces | host: Homo sapiens | place: Tanzania | collected 2013-01
CAATATTTAACATGCAAAGACTTGACAGGAGTGGTGCTTTGGTTGTATCTTTGCAGGCAGATGGGGGGGAAGATACGTAAGATACATACCCTCGCCTGCAAGTAAAAGGGAGTGTTTCACTCCCTTTCTTCATTTCTTCGAATTGTTCTCTTGTGAATTGCTTCAAATTAGTATCTTTGCAGTGCACAAATAATATGAATATATGAATAAAGAAAATTGGATTGCTGTCAGAAAGAACAGCCTCTACGACAATTTCAATCTACCCCCGCAGGCTAAAGCAGAGGCGGAAGAGGTTTTTGACGGCATGAGACATCTCGCCGATGAAAGCCATGATCAAGCGGAGTTTGAGAAGCGTCTCGCCGACTCTCCGCTCAATATGCAATACAGCGAACTGTTTACCAGGTTTGCTAAATATGTCAAGTTGCCTGAAGGCACACCGACTCAGAGTGAAATAATTAAAGGCGTTGTATCCAATACAGCCAAGTCTTCAGTTAAGAGCATCGTTGTCAACAGGGCAAGAAACATCTTCATAAATGCTTTGCCCAACGAAGTGGCTGACTGGTTTATCTATCGCTGGAACAATGTAACTGTGATTAGAAAAATCCGTTCGTTTTCCAACCTTAAAAATGTATTCCGCCAGTGGTTTGGCTTCAAGGCAAAGAAATGAATAATAACCTAAAAACATTATGAGTACGCTTAAAAAGGAACAGCAGCATCGCCCTGATGGTCTTGCTGATGATGAACGCGACTACTGTATCGGCAAGAACCAGGTTCAATGATCTCGGCAACAAGCTGAAAAGCAAAGCCGAGAAAGTTGTCGATGACAAGAAACGCGAAGTCAAAGGTCAGGTAACCCTTTCGAGCAGGAATACCGCCGAAGCCTTCGACTACAATAAGAAGTATGCTCCGAGTGCTGAGGTGTCGCTGACCCACTTGCGACCAGCACCGAAGATAAGGAGGGATGCCAAAGTTGATACTCTTTGCAGTACACGAATAACTAATATTAAAGTTGAAATTTATCTCGTGTGTCGCCATTTTTCCTTATCTTTGCCACATGCTAAAACTCATAGGAATTGTATTCAGCCTCGCTTGTATCATTGGCGTTATTTTCGCCATCTGTGCAGGTATTGCTTACAGTTTTGAAGGATTGGGAGACGCTATCAAAGAGGCTTTTCGCAAAATCAAAAATTCTTAAACAACCCTTGTTGTGAATTGCTTTCAAATTAGTATCTTTGCAGTGCACGAACAACGACGATAAACGAATTAAACGAGAAGTACACGTTGTGAATTGCTTTCAAATTAGTATCTTTGCAGTGCACGAACAACTACAGAAAAAACAAACCTAATGCTATCATGTTGTGAATTGCTTTCAAATTAGTATCTTTGCAGTGCACGAACAACCCTACATATTTTAGCGTATATTTGCCGCTGGTTGTGAATTGCTTTCAAATTAGTATCTTTGCAGTGCACGAACAACTTCTAAAATGCAACGGTACTGCATCTTACGTTGTGAATTGCTTTCAAATTAGTATCTTTGCAGTGCACGAACAACGCGAAGACAGTAAAAGGCAACAAGACTGCGGTTGTGAATTGCTTTCAAATTAGTATCTTTGCAGTGCACGAACAACTGGTTTATATCAATTCCTCTTTGGTGTATGGTTGTGAATTGCTTTCAAATTAGTATCTTTGCAGTGCACGAACAACGTTCGGAAATCTCCGTGTGCCTCATCTACAGTTGTGAATTGCTTTCAAATTAGTATCTTTGCAGTGCACGAACAACGAATTAACTGTCGAAATAAACAAACTGAAGTTGTGAATTGCTTTCAAATTAGTATCTTTGCAGTGCACGAACAACTTAAGGGATACAAGATTATATCAGAGAGTGGTTGTGAATTGCTTTCAAATTAGTATCTTTGCAGTGCACGAACAACGCTTCAACGTCTCTGCTTGTATCTCTTCCCGTTGTGAATTGCTTTCAAATTAGTATCTTTGCAGTGCACGAACAACGATTATACATTAGACATAGATGAGAAGTAGTTGTGAATTGCTTTCAAATTAGTATCTTTGCAGTGCACGAACAACTGCAATCGAAGATACTGCGAGAGACCTTGCGTTGTGAATTGCTTTCAAATTAGTATCTTTGCAGTGCACGAACAACAATTTCTTGACGCATTGCCGACCTCATCGGGTTGTGAATTGCTTTCAAATTAGTATCTTTGCAGTGCACGAACAACTACATTCGGGTAATTCCTCTTGCTTGATTTGTTGTGAATTGCTTTCAAATTAGTATCTTTGCAGTGCACGAACAACGTCGAACTATCCGTTGCCTCATGCCAAACTGTTGTGAATTGCTTTCAAATTAGTATCTTTGCAGTGCACGAACAACTTACTAACCTCGGGTTGTATGGTAAGCGTAGTTGTGAATTGCTTTCAAATTAGTATCTTTGCAGTGCACGAACAACTTCACATCCAATTGTCCAATGTTTTCGTGTGTTGTGAATTGCTTTCAAATTAGTATCTTTGCAGTGCACGAACAACCTCTCCACTTGTGCAACAGCACGTTATCTAGTTGTGAATTGCTTTCAAATTAGTATCTTTGCAGTGCACGAACAACTGCTGTATATTCCATTATCTGTGGAAGATAGTTGTGAATTGCTTTCAAATTAGTATCTTTGCAGTGCACGAACAACTTCTACGTCTAGTACCTCATACTCATCGTCGTTGTGAATTGCTTTCAAATTAGTATCTTTGCAGTGCACGAACAACAAGCGTAGATTGCTCCTACGACAAACAAGGGTTGTGAATTGCTTTCAAATTAGTATCTTTGCAGTGCACGAACAACGTTGCGAATAAACATACCGGCAACAAAAACGTTGTGAATTGCTTTCAAATTAGTATCTTTGCAGTGCACGAACAACTGATCGTAGACTATATAATCTACATGACTAGTTGTGAATTGCTTTCAAATTAGTATCTTTGCAGTGCACGAACAACTGATACACCAAGCGATGAAGTAAGGAGGTGTTGTGAATTGCTTTCAAATTAGTATCTTTGCAGTGCACGAACAACGCAATAAAAAAAATACTCCAAGGCGTTACGTTGTGAATTGCTTTCAAATTAGTATCTTTGCAGTGCACGAACAACTGTAGGCAAGCAAATTGCTGATACTGATCAGTTGTGAATTGCTTTCAAATTAGTATCTTTGCAGTGCACGAACAACTAGGCATAAAACGGATGGCAAACTTGGGGTGTTGTGAATTGCTTTCAAATTAGTATCTTTGCAGTGCACGAACAACTTCTCATTGCGATAATACAACTCTGCGTCCGTTGTGAATTGCTTTCAAATTAGTATCTTTGCAGTGCACGAACAACAAGGCAACGTTCGGCAAGAGTGGTGATAATGTTGTGAATTGCTTTCAAATTAGTATCTTTGCAGTGCACGAACAACACTGCAAAGATACCGAATTGTTCGGAGCCTGTTGTGAATTGCTTTCAAATTAGTATCTTTGCAGTGCACGAACAACGGCAACAAAATTATTTTTCAATAATATATTGTTGTGAATTGCTTTCAAATTAGTATCTTTGCAGTGCACGAACAACGCAAAGCCTCGATAGAACCAGTAGGAACATGTTGTGAATTGCTTTCAAATTAGTATCTTTGCAGTGCACGAACAACGAGGGCGTGGCAATAATACAGCAGGCTTATGTTGTGAATTGCTTTCAAATTAGTATCTTTGCAGTGCACGAACAACTGAATCCGAGTAAATTTCTCGGATTCAGTTGTTTATAAAGGTAATTAGAAAATAAAAAATAGAGTTTTCAGAATAGTTCCAACTGTTGTGTGCAACCGTTTGAGCGTTCAGGTTTGCGGCAATAATAAATTTCAATTTCGCCAAATTGTTTGTCGGTTATGCAAAATATGCCTACTTTTCCGTGTTCAGGCAAAGAACTTTTTACTCGTTTGATGTGAACGTTAGCGTTTTCTTTACTGGGACAATGCCTTATGTAGATGGAGAATTGAAACATTGTGAAGCCATCTTCCAAGAGCATTTTACGAAACTTTGCCGCTGCTGCCCGGTCTTTCTTGGTTTCCGTCGGTAAATCAAAAAGTACCATTACCCACATAATCCTATATTCGCTGAAACGTTGCATTTGTTACATTATAGGGTAAATGATTTTACGAGCTTCACCCGAGTAACACTTCTGTAATGAGGCTGTGGTAGTGCTGACAGCTACCATCAAAGGGCTGCGTTGAGAATTGATGGTTACATCAATGACAGGTATTTGAAGTAATTGTGATTTTAATTTTTTATTTAGTTCTTCGCAATTCTGGTTTTGGTCAAACAATTCCATGACTAATTTATCGATGTATGGTCGGTATGGTTCCATGATGTCGTCAGCCAAGCAATAGGCATTGTATTTGTTTCTGTGATGTATTCCGAGGGTTGGTAATAATCCGCTTGATACCAATGCTCGTGCCACTATTGCTCTGAGAATTGCATAGCCATAATTTAGTAAGTTATTAGGAGTAATGCCTTCTCTTGTTCGCACGAAGTTAGGTACAGAAGGAAAGGCGTTCTGCCAATAATAGACAGCTGCTCGTGCTTCCATGTTTTCACTATCTCCACTCTTCACCTCGTTTGCCCATTTGAGCATGTTGCGAACTTCTGTTCCTCTGACTTGTTTGAGATTTGCAGCCTGATTTTGTATCTTGGCTACTATTGTTTGTTGCCAAAGCTGTTTTTTCAAAGGTAGTGAGGCTTCAATTTGGTATCTCATTCTTTCGGTTTGTGTGCTGTTTCCATTTAATGGCAAGAGCATGCCTATTGGTAAATGGCTCTCATCGCATGTTATAACGGCACAATTATTCTCAAGGAGTTTTTCAAGCAAACCTTGAGTTAGGGTAATTCTCTTATTGTCCAAAAGTACAATGCCGATATCCTCAATAGGTATTGTCTTTATCATCTCGGTTTTGAAACTCTCCGGAAGTGAAGTATTGCATTCTACTTCCGGGAGTTTGATAACCATTTGCTTCATTTTCAAGGATAAGTATGCTGGATTTGAAAAACACAATGTCCGTTTAATCATAATTTCACCCCGTTTACTTCCACAATATTGCCCAATCTATCCACTTTGAGCGGAATACAAGTTTTCTTAATCATTTCGCCAGTGATTGCTCGTTCATTTTTAGACTTTGGACTACCAACACCATACTCGTCTTGTATATTAAAGTAGCCCTCTTGGTCAAACTTTTTTTCTTGCTCTTTTTTAGTCATAGAGAAAATTGTATTGGCGGAAGTTGCAGGGACAAAATCAGCCATGTTCCCACTACAACTCACAAACTTGTAAATTCTTGTTCTGTCAATGATATCGATACCATTCATAATTTGCTCTTCGGTTGGCAAATATACCAAATCGTTTGGAGAAAGCATAAACAGCAAATGGGCATCGTTTGCTACTATTCCTTTTTCTTTCAATAGAGAATCCAACTTATCTTTCCAATCTTTTCCAAATTCTTTTTGGCAATCAATCACCAGATTTAATCGAATGGTTACATAGGAACGGCTGTTATTCGGGTTGATAGAAGTAGATTCGTAAATAGCTAAGAATAAATTCGTGTTATCGGCTGCCTCTACAAATTTTTTCGATTTATTACCTTTGGTACCGATGGCAAATTTTTTATCGGATTGTTCGTAAACTCGTACTTTTGATATTGGCTGGTGATTTTTCCCGTTGTTCAATTTCTGGATGTTGTGATTCATTTCGTCAATGCCGTCAGGCGAAAAAGCCAATTGGGGATTGTTATTTTTTGCTGCCAAATGTGACAATAGAATTTTTTGAATGCCCGTGTCGGTTATCTTTTCTTTAATTTTCGTCTTATTGAACGAAGTGTCAAGTGGTTTGCGTGTAGCGAAATAGTGGTCGTTGGTTTCTTTGGTGAAATAGTAAACATCAATCTTTTTGATGTTTATATCCGACCACACGTCTTTGTTGTCGTCAATGTATTTCTTGATGTATTTAGCATCACGCCCTGCTTCAAGTAACTCTATAATTTTTACTTTGAAATCCTTGTTCACAATTGCTTTTGGATTCTTCAATGCATCTTTGAGCGAAACAGTTTTCTTGAAACGTAAATTGACTTCGCCAAATATCGTGTCTTTGTGCATTGATTTACGGATTGCCCAATTATCGCCTTTCTCTTGTTTCTTGAAAACCTTTTTGCCGTTTTCAAAATGCTGATAATAATTTACTGTCTTGTTGATGACTCGCAAATTTTGCTTGAAACTTACGATGATGTTATTCAAGACAGCGTGCGCATCTTGTGTAAAAGTTTCCCACGGTTTGATAAATTCCTTGGGAACAGAACGTTCTTCGCCATTAATCATAACCTTTTCGTAGCGGCGCAATTTATGGGATAGTTGGTAGCGGTTTTCTTTATTTTGTGGTTTAGCGGCTTCGTTGTTCAGTAAATTTACATGGTTGCGTGTAGTGCAGGCAATGACAATTGCGTCCATGGCATGATGACGATGGTCGATGCGTTTCTTGTTGAATCCTTTTTTTAGTTCGAGAGGCATAGCGGGAATAGTATGCTTTTCTGCGCTTTGAGTTGTAAAGCAGTCTTTTCCCGTCAACTTATTCAAGCGTTGGAAACGAGGCAAAATGATTCGATTCCATACATCATTCATACCCCAGTCTTTTTTCAGTTTGTCTGTTATATTGCCTGTGCATACAATCAGGTTTTTGGAAGTAGCTTCCTGTTCGTATTCGCCATTTGCATCTTTTTCTCGCACGATATTCGACAAAAGCGTTTTGACAACTTTGCTGATATATCGGCTGTCATTAAGTTGGCGGGCAATAAATTCTTCGGGAATATCCTCCAACAACAATTTCTTTTTCTTTGCATTGTTGTGCGAATAATGGTCTTTGACAAACTTTTCGTAAGCATCAACAGATAGAATTTCAACGACACCGCCTTCGCTCAATTGCACTTTTTCACCAGGGTGATTCTTGATAAATTCAAAGCCGAGTTGATTGTCTTTCAATTTGTTTACTTCCGCTTCGCAAATCACTTTGTTACTGAATGAATCGTCAAAATAGCGAGACTGCGGTATGACGTGTTCGATTTCATAGGCAGGTGTGAAAAGTTTTGAAAGCGGAATAGGCATTCCTGTATAAGGTGAACAGTATTTTTGTTCTAACCATGCCTTGTAACGAATGATGTCGGATGTTGTTGGTTGAGCCGATTTTGAAATTTTCTGTACAAACTCGAAGTCCTTGTCGTCATTCGAAAGGTTGTCAAGAGCATTTTCTTCATAAATACGTAAAATGTCTTGTTGGCTCGGCGAATATGGACGTACATTTTCAATACCTAAAGCGGGATTTGCAAATTCGGCAAGCATCGCTTTGATACGCAAATTTGTATTCTCGTTTTTCTTGATATTTTCCGACATCGTTTTACGCTTGTCCGCCGGATTTTTCATCTCGCGACCGAGTTCCACATGGATTTCATCAATTTGTCTGACTTGCTTCCAAATATCTCGCACCGTTCGAAGAGTTTCTGTTATCACTTGCTCTACAATCGGATTGCGTAGCGAATGTTGTTTGAAAGTTTTTAGATAAGAATCAATGTCCGCTGGCGATGCCCATTTTGAGATTTCCTTTGTCTCGGAATGTCTGTCGTAAACGATGTAACAGGCAAGCCATACAGGCAAGCCTTGAAAATATGAGTTTTGAGTCAGATTTATCGCCTTTTCGCGTACCTTGTTTTTGATATTTTCGTCATATTCGCCGGTAAGGATTTTTTGAATTCTATCTTTTGTATTTGCGTCAATGACGTCATAATTCCAATATTTGCCCATGCGCATCAACGACAACAGTTTTTTGATTGCCTTTTCGGAATAGGAACCATAGTCTTTTTTGAAAGGTTTTACTTTTTCAAAGACGTCGGCGAACGTTTCGGGAAGACTGTGCTTTTTCTCAAACTTTTTCAATGCCTTTCCAATTTCTATTTTATCATCAACGGAATAAAGAATATGCCAAAGCGACATTTCCATTTCAGAAGTCAGAACTTTTTCATCAACACCGCATTTTTTCAGTCCTGAAAGTAATTCGGCTCTTGTTTCGTTGCAAGGATATTCTTTATCTTCAACGTAGTTCCAGCGATAGGGATATTCTGCTTTGCCTTTGCCTTTTTTGAACTTGAAGTATGAACTGAGCAAAGTGTCTTGCTTTATGGATTTCCGTGTATTCAACCAATCGAATAGTTCTGTATAGTCATCTTCTGACTTCAGTAATTCTGCTGTAACATCAACATCTATTTGTAGTTTCCCATTTACCTCTTTTTCTCGTTGATAAATACGCAAATTCTTCACGAATTGCCATAGTCGGAATTCTTGAAACAGTGGGTTTGATTTGGCAATGCATTTGATTGTCGCATGCTTTAACTCCCCTGTTTCTTTATCCATATAAGACAATTCTTCGTAGGGGCAATTCGCAATTAGCGACTTTTTACTTTTTAGTGGGCGTTGGTAGAATATGATGTCATCCAAAAGTAAATCTTTCAAATTGCGGTTGTTAATGCTGTTACGATACGCATCATTTGACGGATACAATTCTTTACAACAAGCGGTATATAACTCTTTATCTTGCAATTCCACATGAAATTCTTTTTGCTTTTCCAAGATTTGTTTCAGTTCGTCTCTGTAGAATTTGCGTTCTATCGTGCGAACCAATTTACCAATGATTTTTTGTTGAGGATTTGCAAGAATTGAATCGTAGATAAATGTTCCAACTGTTTTTTGACTTGAGCCTATATCCTTTTCTGTCTTTTTTTTCAGCAAAGTCCAATCGTCTTCTTTTGGGGCACGGAAAGAACGTTTTACATTACCATCTTTATCAATTTTCGGAGTTCCATCATTGTTCACATCCGTTGTTACAATGAATTCTTTGACCTTCCCAACCCAATCGAGCGGAACATTGCTTGGGCGTCGGTATATCCAGCCGTTTTCCAAATGGACATTGTACCAAGTATCTGTTCCCTTTTTTTCTCCAGTATCTTCGACAGAAACCACTTTCAATGCGAAAAATTCGACTTGCTTATTTGATTTTTCATCTTCTTCCTCGCCGCGTAATTGATAATAGCCTCGCTTTTGATTGAAATTTAGGAGTATCCATGCCAATTCTTCTTTTGTGATTGCTTGCGTCAATGCCTTTTTTCGCAAATAATAGATAGTCCAATCGTATGGCACTTTCTTGCCATCAGCTGTAAGTTCCGGCTGACGCTTATGAAAATCTTCAAGCATTTCATTGAACGAGTCTTGGAAAATAAACTCAAATTTTCCATTTGAGCTTTTTCTCCACGCAATTTTGGGTTCAGAATCCGTTGTGAATTTGCCGTAGCGATTCAGTTCTCTTGCAAAATGTTCCGGTAAAAAACCAAGTAGATTCAATACTCTGAGTAAGCGTTCACGGCGTAATATACAACGTTCCCGTAAGCGTCGGTTTCCACGTAATTGCGTACGTTCTGCTGTTTGTGAAACAGAATTCCCGCTCTCAAAATTCCCGATAATACTGCTGTCCATAGGAATTATCCTGCTTCCTGCACACTCTATTCCTACAAGTTCCTTTTTATTATCTTCTGTTTCTGCTTCGTTTACTACCGCCCAGCCTATGCTGTTCGTGCCTAAATCCAAACCTAATATTTTCTTCATCAGCTGTATGATTTTACTCTTTTAGTTGCCAAAGGTACAAAAAAACTTTGAAAAGCTTGTGTGGTTTCGAGAAAAATTGTATCTTTGCAGCACTAATTTGAAGCAATTCACAATAAGGATTATTCCGTTGTGAGAACATTAAGAGTGGCGGTTTCGTTCTTCGGACGGAATCGTCGCTTTTTCTTTGTTTACCATTATTTCTGAAAGAAGTTTTCTTTTGAAGCATTACCTTTATTCGTTTTATTTGTGTGTTTATCAATCTTATGATTCTACTTTTGCAGAACAGTATTTAATAGAAGATTGTTTTGTAAAATGGCAGTTCTATCAATAGGGGACTGCGAATTTCTGTGGGATTCGGGCTTGGGGATATTTTTTCGTACCTTTGCATTTCTTTTTCAGTGTTCTGCGATGGTGAAAGAAGGTTTGGAAAGTTTGAAATCTCGCTTAAAAGGTGAGTTGCATTTTGATAAAGTAAGTCGTATATTGTATTCTACAGATGCATCGGCTTATAGGCAAATGCCTTTGGCTGTGTTTGTACCGTGCAAAGATTGTGTGGAAGATATAAGATTGCTTTTGGATTTTTGTAAGCATAATAAAGTGTCGCTTATCCCTCGTGCGGGAGGAACCTCTCTTGCCGGTCAGGTTGTGGGAGAGGGTATCGTGGTTGATGTGAGTAAGAACTTAAAAGAGATAATTGAGATAAATAAGGAGGAACGTTGGATCAGGGTGCAGCCGGGTGTCGTGTTGGAGGAGTTGAATATCTTTTTGAGACCTTATGGTTTATTTTTTGCCCCCGAGACATCGACAGCAAATCGATGTTGTATTGGTGGAATGGTTGGGAATAATTCCTGCGGTTTACATTCCTTGGTTTATGGAAGTGTGAGAGAGCATATCTTGGAGGCTAAGGTAATTCTTGCAGACGGAGAGGAAACGGTGCTGGGAAGATGTGATGAGAAGCAGTGTCGAGAAAAGGCAGAGAAGCCAACTTCTGAGGGTAGGATATACAGATATATACTTGATACCTATTCGGATTGTGAGATAAAGAGGGCTGTTGAAGAAGCATTCCCCGATAAAAGTCTTACAAGGCGGAATAACGGTTATGCTTTGGATACCTTGACGGAGGGCTTTCCCTTAAATCTTGCCCGTTTGTATTGCGGCAGTGAGGGAACTTTGGCTTTTGCCACTGAGTTCAAATTGAATTTACTTCCTTTACCACCAAAGGAGAAAGCCTTGGTGTGTGTACACTTCAAATCTTTACAAGACAGTTTTTATGGAAATCTGACAGCTTTGCGGCACAATCCCATGGCAGTGGAGCTGATGGATAACAATATAATAGAGGCTGCATATAGGAATTTGGAACAAAGAGAGAATACTTTCTTCATAAAAGGTAAGCCTAAGGCAGTATTGATTGTCGAGTTTTCAGCTGCAAAAAGAGAGGAGCTGGAACAGCAAGCAGAGGTACTTGTGCAGGATTTCAAGGCAGAGGGTAAGGCATATGATTTCAGTATTGTTTATGGAGAGGATACGAAGAGAGTGTGGAGTTTGAGAAAAGCAGGTTTGGGACTGCTGACCAATGTTCCCGGCTCTTTGAAACCTGTATCTGTGGTGGAGGATACGGCTGTGGCGGTAGAAAAATTGCCGGATTACATGCGGGAGTTTCAAAATATGCTTGACGCTTATGGTTTGAGTTGTGTATATCATGCTCATATCGCAACGGGAGAGTTGCATTTGCGTCCTGTATTGAACCTCAAAGAAAAGAAAGATGTCGAGTTGTTCCGAATGCTTGCATACGATACTGCTTTGTTGGTAAAGAAATATGGAGGAAGTCTGAGCGGGGAACATGGGGACGGAAGATTGCGTGGTGAGTGGATACCCCTTATGTATGGTGAAAGAGTGTATGACCTGATGAGGGAGATGAAGCATGTTTGGGATTCGGATAATGTTTTCAATCCGGGTAAAATAGTGAACACTCCTGCCATGAACGACAATTTGCGGTACGAGGGGACGAAACGGAGTGAAGTGCATACGTATTATGATTTCACCAAGGAACAAGGAGTCTTGTGTGCAGCGGAGCAGTGCAACGGAGCGGCAGAATGCAGAAAGAGCAGCATAATCGGTGGTTTGATGTGTCCGACTTTCAAGGTCAGCGGCAAAGAAGAGGAGAGTACCCGTGCAAGAGCGAACATTGTTAGGGAAATGCTTTCATTTTCCAAAGAGAAAGACCCCTTGGGAAGCAAGGAAGTGAAGCAGATATTGGACGATTGTTTGATGTGTAAGGCTTGTAAAAGGGAATGTTCCTCCAATGTGGATATAAGCAAGTTGAAAAGCGAAGCTTTGCAGCATTATTACGATAAACATGCTTATCCTTTGAGCGTATTGTTGATGAATAGTTTGCCACGAATGCAGAGAATAGCTGCGGTAATGCCGTCGGTGTATAATTTCTTTGTTTCAAACGACTTTACCTCAGAGGTGTTGAAGTCTGTCATGGGCTTTGCGGAAGAAAGAAAACTGCCGACAATTCAATCCTGCAACTTCGATAAACTGATTAAACAAGAAGTCGGACTGAATGAAAGTCTTGAAAAATCAGATAAATCTACCATATACATATATATAGACGAATTTTCTCGTTTTCAAGATACAAAGGTGGCGAAGAAAGCAGTGGCATTATTTGCGGCTTTGGGTTACAGAGTGAAGAAAGCTCCTATATGCGAAAGCGGAAGAATTGCAATAAGCAAGGGAATGCTCAAAAGAGCAAAAAAAATTGCGAAGAAGAATATAGAAGCCTTACTTTCCGTGATTTCAAAAGACACACCCTTGGTTGGTTTGGAGCCATCGGCTTTATTGAGTTTGCGAGATGAATATCCTGTATTGGCAAGAGAATACAACGAATTGGCGGAAATGAATCATCATGTCTATCTTTTCGATGAATTTATTGCGAAAGAGATAGATGAAAACAGAATAAAGAGTTCCTCATTCACCGATAAGGAAGAGCATATCATTCTTCACGGACATTGTCAGCAAAAGGCATTGATAGGAACTGCCTGCATGGAAAAAATGTTATCTTTGCCGAAAAATTACAAAGTGGAAGTTCTTCCGACGGCTTGTTGCGGTATGGCCGGAAGTTACGGATACGAGAAAAGACATTACGAGATGAGTAAACGGATTGCAGAGAGTGTTCTTGTGCCTGCGATAAAGAATGCATCGAAAGATACCATTGTCGCAGCCCCCGGCACAAGTTGCAGAGAGCAAATAAGACATTTTACCTCACGAGAGGCTCTGCACCCGATAGAAATACTATATAATGCATTGAAATCAAACAATAGAAATAATGAATCGCCTTTATCATAAAATGTTGGCATTGATAGACAGATTCATGTCAGACAGGTATATTCCGACATGGGTTGTCTCTTTGATAGATGCCGTAATTGTTGTTTTGTCTGTTTTTATCTCGGGATTGCTTCTTGATGTTAAAGAGAAGTGGTTCCATTTCCCTTTTGACGCTTACTCTTTGCGATTTATCTGCCTTACAAGTGTTTTGCTTATATTGGCTTTGAGAGTATTTAATGTTCATCGCAGCGTTATAAGATACTCTTCTTTCAGCGATATGATGCGGATATTTTTTGCCGTGCTTTCATCTACACTTGTTCTTTTGGTAATAAATGCCGTGTATAAGCTCAATGTGGACATGGACTACATTCCCAAAGAACTTATAGTGATAGATGCCTGCATCAGTTATATGTTTCTGTTTATGTTTCGTATGTTTGTGCGATGGCTATTTGAGAAAGCATATAAGGCAGGAGTCAATACGGAATTGAATACGCAGGTTGTGATTTTCGGTGCGGGCAGAACAGGTACTGCTACGGCAAATACGCTTGCAAGTGCTTCGAGAAAATATTATATCAAAGGCTTCATAGACGATGACCCCAATCTTTGCGGAAAGACAATAATGGGTCAGAAAATTTATCCGAGGGAAAAGCAGGAGTTTTTGATTAAGTATAAAGATATAGACCAACTTATAATTGCCACAAACAGGATAAGCACGGAAAGAAAGAACGAAATCTTTGAGTTATGCCATGCAAACAAAGTAAAGGTTCTTACTGTGCCGCCAATAAGCACGTGGACTGATGGAAAATTAAGAGAAAATCAGATTCAGGAAATAAGAATAGAAGACCTTTTGGGCAGAAAGGAGATAAAAATAAACCGTAATCTTATTCATGGTGAATTATCCGGTAAAAGGATTTTGATAAGCGGTGCTGCCGGAAGCATAGGAAGCGAAATTGTAAGGCAGTTGGCAAATTTTCCTGTCGAACTTATATTGTTGGATGCTGCCGAAACACCGCTCTATAACATAGAAAACGAATTGAACGATAAGTTTCCGAATGTTCAAAAGGATATTGTCATTGCTTCGGTTAGCGATAAGAATGCTTTGAAGGAGGTGTTCGCAAAGTATCGTCCTCAAATCGTTTTTCATGCGGCGGCTTATAAGCATGTGCCGATGATGGAACGTTCGCCTTATGAGGCTGCATATAATAATATTATAGGTACCAAGAACATTGCGGATACTGCTTTGGAAGCAGAAACGGAGAAGTTTATAATGATTTCCACCGATAAGGCGGTCAATCCGACCAATGTGATGGGTGCAAGCAAGAGATATGCCGAAATGTATATACAGCAACTGAACTCTCGTGGCGAGACCAAGTTCATAACCACTCGTTTCGGCAATGTCTTAGGCTCGAACGGAAGCGTTATTCCTCGTTTCAAGGCTCAAATTCTTCATGGCGGTCCTGTAACGGTTACTCACCCTGAAATCACTCGTTATTTCATGACCATTCCCGAGGCAAGCCGTTTGGTTTTGGAAGCTGCCATTATGGGTAAAGGAGGTGAGATTTTTCTCTTCGACATGGGCGAATCGGTAAAAATCCGTTCCCTTGCCGAAAGAATGATAAAACTTTCAGGACTTGAACCGGGTAAGGATATTGAAATAAAATATACGGGTTTGCGTCCGGGTGAAAAGCTTAGAGAAGAGCTTCTCACACGGAAAGAGAACACTCTTCCGACATATCATGAGAAGATATTCATTGCAAAACAAGAGGAAGTGGATTCTCAGGAGGTTGAAAAGTGTATAAGCGAATTGGCAGAAATTCTCTCTTCCGACCAAGAGGACAGAGACATGGCAATAGTGAAAAATATAAAACGCTTAGTCTCCACTTTCAAAAGCAATAACAGTATATACGAAGTGCTTGACGAGAAGAATGAAAAGGAATAAGGCATTCATTGCAGGCAATCCTAAAAGCATAAATCTGCAAAATTTCAGAAGTCTTATAGGAGGTTATTTTTCCGATACCGAAGTTTCGGCAGACATAAATTTCGGCATAAGGAATTTTTTCTCCGCTATTTTGCAAACAAGGCGGCAGTTGGCAGAGTTCAAACCGGATATTATCATATTATATCAGCTGAATCTTACCGCTTTCATTACTTTGCTTGCAAACAAAAGTCATATTCCGGTTCTTGCCGTGGGAGTGGGTAGCGATGTTCTGCTTATGCCGAAGCGTAATTTTGTTTTTAAGAGAATGCTACGCTATATTCTTTCGCATTCCACACATTACAATGCAGGCAGTGATTATCTTGCTTCTCAAATGCAGCAGTATTGTCCTATGGGCAGCCGCATCATGATTGCCAACCTTGGAATAACGCCTGTTAAGGCGACGGAGAAACAAAACATTATATACTCCAACCGTCTGCATTCGGAGCTTTACAGAGTGGAGTTCATAATCAGAGCTTTTGCCAACTTTGTTCGTAAGCCTGTATATGCAGATTGGAAACTTATAGTGGCAGGTTGCGGCAGGGAAAAGGAGTTTTCTGATTTGGCTAAAGCCTTATCGATAGAGGATAAAGTTGAAATAACAGCATGGCTTTCTCCTTCGCAAAATGCGGAAAACTATGCCAAGAGCAGAGTTTATGTGTCCATTCCGATAAGCGACGGAGTTCCTGCCTCTCTTATGGAAGCCGTGAGTGCGGAATGCGTACCTGTGTTGAGTAATCTGCCTGCTTATGAAAGTCTTAGGAAAAACGGTTTGCAAGCAATAATGCTGAGCGATGAAGAAATCGGGAATTGTGATTTCTTGGATAAAGCATTGACTTGTGATACCGCCGAAATGATAGAATGCAATAGCAAATTCGTACAAGCCTTTTCAGATAAGGCGATAAATAAAAAACATTTCACAGACTTGTTCGACGAGATTTTCGCTTCCCTGAAACCATAAGATTGTCGAATGCAGGAAAGTAAAGTCTTTGACTTATGGAATTATAAAAAGAGAAGAGGCAAACGATGATGGTTTGCCTCTTCTTTTTGATGTAAAATCATCAGCTGTATTTTCTGCTTACGCTTCCCAGCTTACGACAAGGTTCCTGTCTCCGTAGGCATCGTCAACCTTTGAAGAACTTGGCCAATATTTATCATCGTATGGCAATGGGAATGCTGCTCTCTGTCTGCTGTATGGTCTGTCCCAAGTGTCTGAGCAAACTACCTGCATGGTATGCGGAGCGTTCATGATGACGTTGTTCTGCTTGTCTGCTTTTCCGTCTTCGATTTCTTTTATCTCTTTGCGTATTTCAATCAAGGCATCGCACAAACGATCCATTTCCGAAAGCGGTTCGCTCTCCGTCGGTTCTATCATCAATGTTCCGTGTACGGGGAAGGCAACCGTCGGTGCGTGGAAGCCGTAGTCCATCAATCGTTTTGCAATATCGCCGCATTGTACTCCCGAACTCAATGAGAATTGGTTGCAATCCATAATAAATTCGTGGGCACACATGCCGTGTTTGCCTGTGTAAAGGATGTTGTATGCCGTTGCAATTCTTGCACGCATGTAGTTGGCGTTCAAAATGGCGTATTTGGTTGCTTGTTCCAAGCCTTCTCTTCCGCACATCTTCAAATAGCCGTAAGTTATCGGCAAAAGACCTGCACTTCCGAAAGGAGAAGCTGAAACAGGCGTTCCTTTGTGTGAGCCGGTGGATACAATCGAGTGCGTAGGAAGGTAGTCTGCCAATTTGGCTGTCGCTCCGATAGGACCTACTCCCGGACCGCCGCCGCCGTGAGGCATTGCGAAAGATTTGTGAAGGTTCAAGTGGCATACGTCTGCCCCCATGTAACCCGGAGAAGTCAAACCTATTTGAGCGTTCATGTTGGCTCCGTCCATGTAAACCAAACCGCCGTTCTCGTGAATGATGTTTATGATGTCTATGATACCTTCTTCGAATACTCCGTGAGTTGAAGGGTAGGTTATCATGAGGCATGAAAGGTTCTCTTTGTTGGCTTCCGCCTTCTCTTTCAAGTCTGCAATGTCGATTTCTCCGTCGGCAGTGGTCTTGATGACTATTATGTTCATTCCCGCCATTGCAGCCGAAGCAGGATTCGTGCCGTGTGCGGAAGCAGGGATAAGGCATACCGTTCTGTTCTCTTGTCCGTTTGCTCTCTGATAGTTCCTTATCGTGGTCAAACCTGCATACTCTCCTGCCGCTCCCGAGTTCGGTTGAAGGCTTATTTTTGCGAAGCCCGTGATTTCGGAAAGCATTTTGTCCATATCGGCAATCATCTCATAGTATCCTGCGGCTTGTTCTGCGGGAACGAACGGGTGAATGCTCGTGAACTCCGCCCATGTGAAAGGAATCATCTCCATGGCTGCGTTCAACTTCATCGTACAAGAACCAAGCGGTATCATGGCACGATTCAAGGACAAATCCTTTACCTCCATCTTCTTCAAATATCTCATCATTTCGGTCTCGCTGTGATATTTATTGAAGATTTCCTGTGTCAGATAAGGCGTTTGTCTCTTCAAATTGCTTGGTATGCTGTCGGCTTTTTTGCACTCGAATTCTTTATATGTCTTTCCGGCTGCTTCCGCCAACACTTTCAATATACGTTCAATCTCTTTGCAACCTGTTGTTTCGTCCGTTGAAATTCCTATTGTCTCGGAATCGATTGACAAGAAGTTCATCTCGTTTTTCTCAGCCAAACTGCAAACTTTTTCTGCGGCAACAGGGCAGGTCAAACGAATGGTATCGAAATAGTATTCGTTCTTTTGCTTGTATCCGTAAGCCTCTGCGGCTGCGGCTATGGTTGCTGCGGTATTGTTTATGTCTTCCGCTATCTCTCTTATACCCTCTTGTCCGTGCCAGCATGCGTATTGTCCCGCCATTATGGCAACCAAGGCTTGTGCCGTACAAATGTTGGAGGTTGCTTTCTCTCTCTTGATGTGTTGCTCTCTTGTTTGCAATGCAAGACGAAAGGCTTTGTTGCCTTGTGCGTCCACAGTCATGCCGATTATTCTGCCCGGCATCGTACGCTTGAAGTTTTCCGTGCAAGCGAAATATGCTGCCGAAGGTCCGCCTAAGCTCATCGGACAACCGAATCTTTGTGTTGAACCGCAAACACAGTCTGCACCCCATTCTCCCGGAGGTGTCAATAGAGCCAAACTCATTATGTCGGCACTGACTGCAACGAATATGCCTTTTGCTTTTGCATCGGCTGCGAATTTGGTGTAATCCTTTATTTCGCCTTTGCGGTTAGGATATTGGAGTATTGCTCCGAAGAAAGTCTCGTCCAAAACCGTGCTTTCGCTTCCCACAACCACTTCAATGCCGCGAGGCAGGGCTCTTGTCTTGATAACATCTATGGATTGCTTGAACAAATCCTCGCTTACGAAAAACTTACATACATTTTCTTTTTGTTGAGCTCGGCTGCGGGAACCGTAGAACATCAACATGGCTTCCGCACACGCTGTTGCCTCATCAAGCAATGACGCATTTGCCAAAGGCATGGAGGTAAGGGAACAAATAACCGTTTGAAAAGTAAACAGAGTTTCCAAACGACCTTGGGAAATTTCCGCCTGATATGGAGTGTAAGAGGTGTACCAACCCGGGTTTTCCAAGATGTTTCTTTGCAAAACGGCAGGTGTAATGGTGTTGTAGTATCCTTGTCCTATATAAGTGTTGTATATTTTGTTCTTTGCTGCCAAGCGTTTCAACATTGTGAAATATTCATACTCGTTCATTCCTTCCGGAAGGTTCAAAGGCTTTTTGAAACGTATCTTTTCGGGAATGGTTTTGTCGATAAGTTCATCTACGCTCTTCACGCCGATGACCTTCAACATTTTTTCAACCTCTGCAGGTTGCGGACCGTTGTGACGGTGTGCAAAATTGTTTGTTATCATCTTGTTTATACTGTTTATTTGTTCTATTCTGTTTTTCAAGCTCTTGAAATAGCCTCCAATGAAACGCCGTTTTAGAAAATCGAAACGGCGTTCGGCAAAATTCTTTCGGCCTTTCGTTCCGATTGAAACGGCGTTTCGTTTTTCTCTGCTGCGAGAAGGAGGATTTCCTCTTTGAAACGACAAAATTACAACTATTTTCGACACGGTACAAATAAAACGGTAAAGAACTTTGATTGGGAAACAAATGCCTCAAAAGCGGGAAAGTGAAGAAGCATTTGCTTTCTTGCTTTCTCCCATGCTTGAAAAGACTCTTTCCGTGTAATCGGATTAAATTTACTAACTTTGCAAGCGTTTACCTTAATACACTACGGAAATGAACATTGCAGCCGTTTTATGGGACATGAACCCCGTTGCTTTCTCTCTCGGTTCGTTGGAATTGAGATGGTACAGCCTTTTGTTCGCCTTGGCTTTTGTTGCAGGCTACTGCATTTTGAAGACAGTGGTGTTTGACAAGGAAAAAGTTCCGGCTTCTTACCTCGACCGTTTGGCTTTCTATGTCTTCCTCGGCGTTTTGATAGGAGCAAGGCTCGGACACTGTCTTTTCTATGAACCTTCCTACTATCTTACGCACCCGATTGAGATGTTGTTGCCGATAAAAAGCACGGCGGAGGGTTGGAATTTCATAGGTTATCAAGGCTTGGCTTCACACGGTGGGGCAATAGGAATATTGATAGCAATATGGCTTTATTCCCGCAAGACGAAGCTGCCTATGTTCTGGGTGTTGGACCGTTTGGTCATCATCGTCGCCCTCGCAGGTATGTTCATACGCTTGGGCAATCTTATGAACAGCGAAATTTACGGAGTGGCAACCGGCTGCGATTGGGGATTTGTGTTTCTGAGAAACGGAGAACAAGTTGCCAAGCACCCGACACAGCTTTACGAAGCAACGGCTTATTTCCTTTGTTTCCTTGTTCTGCTTTTCTATTACCTGCATACAAAAAGGAAACCGAGAAACGGGATATTGTTCGGAATGTTCCTTGTGATAGTATTCGTTTCACGGCTTATAATAGAGCACTGGAAGGAAGTGCAGGAGAGTTGGGAAGCGTCCATGGCATTGAACATGGGACAGATATTGAGTCTTCCGTTCATCGTTGCCGGCATTGTGATATTGGTTTTGGCGTTTATGAACAAAACAGGAAGGGTAGCGGATATTGCAAGCCTGAAATTGGAAGACAAAACGAAGAAAAAGTAAATCATAACACTATAAAGAAATGAAGAAACTGATTTTGGTAAGACACGGACAAAGCGAATGGAATTTGAAGAACCTGTTCACGGGTTGGACAGACGTGGATTTGACAGAGCAGGGAATAAACGAAGCAAAGCAAGCCGGCAAGACCCTTGCGGAAGAAGGCATAGAGCCTCAGATGTGCTTCACCTCCTATTTGAAAAGAGCCATAAAGACATTGAATTTCATGTTGGACGAAATGAATATGGACTATCTTCCCGTTGAGAAAAGCTGGCGGTTGAACGAGAAATCATACGGCGACTTGCAAGGCAAGAACAAGGCGGAAGCAACCGAGAAATTCGGAGCCGAGCAGGTTCTTTTGTGGAGAAGAAGTTTCGATGTGCAATCTCCAAAACTCTCACCCGAAGACGAACGTTCCCCATACATGGATAAGAGATACGCAGGCATAGACAGGGCTGAACTTCCTTTGACGGAGAGTTTGCAGGATTGCATAAACCGTTTGATGCCTTTCTATCGGGAACACATACTGAGGGCTTTCGAGAAATACGACACCGTTTTGGTGGTTGCACACGGCAATTCGTTGAGAGGAATAGTCAAGACACTTAAACAAATGAGCAACGAAGAGATAATCAAATTCAATATCCCGACCGGCATACCTTATTTATTTGAACTGAATGACGACCTTACTTTGAAGCATGACCGCTTCCTTGCCGACGAAGCTACATTGAAAAAACTTATGGACGAAGTAGCCAACCAAGGCAACAAGAAATAAGTCGGAACAACGACAAAAAGAAGAACCCGCTTTGCCGAACAAAATTGCAAAGCGGGTTTTCCTTTAAGATAAACACCTTATGACTTAATCATCATAACGTTTGAAGTTGCCGTTCTTGTCGAAAACAATATCGATGCCGTTATTCAACTCCACCTCATACTCCTTGCGTTCCTTCTTAATCTCGATCACGAAGTTGTTGCTGTGTTTTGTCTTGATGTAAGTCTTTATCGCCGCAGGAACAATACCTTCCGGCACAGCCTGTCCGCCTTTCATCTCGACACTCTTCCAGTTGCCGTCCTCATCGAACTCGACTTCGGAACTATCTTCAAAGCGTACCTCATAATCCTTATCGAACAAACTCTCATCACAAAGAATTAAAGCAATGGTTTTGTCGGGAAAATAAGCCTTTACAAACTTCTGAGCCTTTGAAGGCAAATCGGAGAATTCCACAATCTTGTTATCGGCAGACTCGCACGCCATGAAAGGCAGCATTGCCAAAAGAACCACAATACATTTTCTCAATTTTCTCATCTGTTTACGTTTTTTTGATTGAATATTACGCCATACAAACGCTCGAAATGCTCTGCTTGTTGCAAACTTTCTTCGTTTTTTTCAGGTATTTTTCATCAGACTTGTTTCCGAAATCCTCCAAGAATGGAATTTTTGTTTGCCACCTGTCGACACACCATACCTCATCATCTTTTATATCGACACAGAAGATTATCCTAACCAGCTAAAACCTGTCACGCTTGATGTCATCGTTTTTTTTTCTTGACCTTTTGCCCGAAAAAGTTGCACTTTCTGATATACAGAGTGTCTATTTTTTTCGATAGGATACTATGAGAAAACAGGCAGATATATCACAATTTTCAAGATAATTACAGAACATAGAAAAATAATATCTGTTGCCGAGGAAAGCTAAAAGTGAGAAAGACAATGGATATATCATAATCTTTAACAAGGTTAATGAACTGAGGAGAGAAAATAGTAAGAAACACATCATTGAGAATATCATATATTACTCTTGTAACTGTTATCGAGGGAGCAGAAGGATGGACGAGATAGTGGATTTGGGAAACAGTCATTTCGCTTTTTCAAGTCAAGGCTTCCATGCTTTGGAAGCAATCCCAAGTTATGCTCTTTCAAAAGAGAGTTTCCTCCGTTTTTATCAGAAGAATCCTATCAAGTGTTTAGATATTAGACGCAACAACTTTACAGGAAGGATAAAAATAGTATGAAATCAATAGAAAGCAAACTGATATGTGCAGTATTTCATTGCAAAACTTCTTCAAAAAGTAGTACTCTGCACTAAAAACTTGGTTTTCTCACCTCTTACAAATATTTTTACTACCTTTGCCATCATAACCATGGTTATAAAATTGAATTTACTGTGAAAATAAGAATCGCAAAAAGTATGGTAACATACTCAAAAGTTGAATAATAGGAATAACATCTAACCTCACCATTTATGAAATGTAAATACTGTCATAAGCCTGCCGGTCTCTTTAGTTTCCAACATAAAGAATGTCGCCAAAAACACTTAGAAGCAATTAAACTAATCAATAAAATTGTAAATGATTACTTTACGGAAGCTTCTAATGATTGCAGTAGTATCTCCAAAGAACTAAATAAAATCAGTACAGAAGGTTTTATAGATGATAGTCTGTTTAGTGCCCTGCTATTTGAAAACATATCAGAGCATCTTTGGAATAGAACAAGCAATAATGAACCGTTTGTAAAAGCTCTCATAGAATCATTACCAGAGTCTCTCCGTACTAAAATATGCAATGATAAGTCCTATATTAGCTACTTGGCTAAAAATATAGAAAATGAACTACTTGCTTATGGTAGTACTGATTATATCAGTATTACATTATCCCAAAAGATAAATGACATCCTTTATGGTGAGAGTTCAGAGGCCTTGAAAGATGCAGTAATAAAATCAACATTGAAAGTGTTAGACACTAAGGTAAATGAGATTTTAGAAGATGGTATTATAGACGAGAAAGAAGAGAATGCTATTATTGATTACCTAAAAAAGACAGCATTAGAGGGAACTGTTGCATTAATTGCAAGTTCACCTTATATAAGGCTCATACAATCTCTTGTGTTACGAGATTTACAAGAGGGGAAGAAGCCAAATAGATGTACATTTTCTGAATTACCTGTACTATTAGGTAAGACAGAAAGCGTAGTATGGGTTTATTCGAATGTTACTTGTTATGAAGAAAAAACTGCTAGAAAATACGTATCAGGGAATCGTGGAGTAAGTATGAAAATATGTAAGGGGGTATATTATCGTATAGGGGCTACTAAGGGGCATTCTGTTTCTTATCAATATAATGATAATTTAGGTATTGGACTTCTTATTATCACAAATAAAAACATCATTTTTAGTGGATATAAACCGGTAAAAATACCAATTAGCAAAGTAATGAGTTTTAATACATTCTCAGATGGAATAGAACTTGTTAAAGAAGCCGCAAATCCAAAACGTTATATGTTCATAGGATGCGATGCGTGGTTTATAGTAAATGCTATTCAATTATTAGTACCTTAATCCATGTTCAAGCCTCTGATAACATGAAAGAAAAGGGTGCTAAACAGCCTTCGCACAGCATTCTTTCTCCCCCTCCTGTTTTTTGGTCTCAAAACAGACAAGAAGAGCATCATTTGATTTCGACTGAATAAGAAAAGATAAAACGAGACTTTATTCCATGACTGTAAATGAGGATAATCTTTACCTTTGAAAGCTCTTTGATTTGCATTCATAAACGCTCCGGAATGTTCTCCGAGTTTATCAAGACGACAAACCGATATCGGGAAGGTATGATGCGGTTTTCAGAATTTGAAGTATAGTTGTATGCCTATATCTTGTTTGTGGTTGGTGGGGATTTGGTCATTGCCGTTTTGCAGATAGGCTCCCAATAGTTCTTTCATCTTGATGCATTCTTCTATCATAGGCGGAATGAAGAACAGTGAGATAGCTATGCCGATAGCAGCCAAGGTAAGCATGACAGCCAAGATAGAAACCACTCTGCTGCGCATGCGCAACTTATATTGGTAGAAAATCACCATAGGGTAGGTGATGTACGCTATCAGCCACGCTATGAAGAAAGGCAATAGTACTCCGCTCAGACGGTCTAAGAGGTAGAGTATACCGATAACGCCGGCTGCGGTCAATGTGCCGCGTATAAACCGGTCGAACGTGATTTCTTTTCTTTGTACGGTCATAATTTATCTAGTTTTAAGTTGTATGTTGTTTTTGTTCTTCTTGTATCACTTTCTGATAACAACATCTGCATAGAGGCTCGTATTCGTGTTGCTCGCCCAGCAAGACGCGCTTATCGTTTGCTACTGTTCTATGCGAAACGTATGCCAGGTTTCCGCATTTTACGCAGATGGCGTGAACT
>OQWE01000131.1_pt1 | contig 24179 bp, 23 predicted proteins | sample 1691591 | NCBI WGS metagenome assembly OQWE01 (sample SAMN03418265, study PRJEB22391) | human gut metagenome | biome: human-gut; feature: organic feature; material: feces | host: Homo sapiens | place: Tanzania | collected 2013-01
TTTATCTACAGCTCCGACCGAGGATGCCGTTGTCATCAAGTATGTCAACCTTGGGCTTAGTAATGGTATGAAGATAGAGCATCATAATTTGAGCTATTCAGGTCTTCAAAGTTTCATCTCTAAACTTCAAGCCTTATGTTTAGCTTAAATGGTGCCGTAAAATATAAGTATATTCCCAACTATCAGGATATGCGTGGAGGTTATGACAAGCTGTGTGGAGTGATACGCTCTTTGGGCGAAGACCCAGAGGATGGCACTGCTTACGTGTTTACTTCCAAGGATCAAAAGATAGTAAAGATCATCAGACATGAACATAATGAGTGTCAGATGTATTATCAGAAGTTTGACAAGAACATGAGCTTTGTCCGTCTAGAGTTTGAAGGTGTCCTTCCTATTTATGTGTTGGAGTGGAAGTATCTAGTGGCCATGCTTTCATGTCCTGTTGTAAAGAGCATAGGTCCAATAGAGCTAAAATGCTATGAGGAAGCAGCTTGATGGCGAAAATGATAGTTAAATTTCTAAAAATACGTATTTGATTTTTAGTGAAGAATAGAGTTGAGTAAATGATACCCAGCGTATTGCTGAAGACTTTAGGACTGGCTCGTTAAGCCTTGTTTTCGATGATTTGCGATGCTGTAAACATGGCTAACATAGGGTGGTATTATAACTAGCACAGAGTGGTTTTTATGGCTCAAAAACGCTGATTATCAGATTGTTAAATAAGCTTTATGAGTTTTGTAGAGTCACATAATATGGTTATCTTTGCATCTGCAAACGTTTCATATTATGGCAGATATACATATAGACATAGAGCGCATGATAATGCATTCCAATTACTTGCTGGAGGTGGGAAAATCTTCGGCAAGTGATGGATTATCGGATATGGAACGTAAGCAATATCTAGATCAGATAAAGGATTTGGTTCAGACTGTCCAGACACTTCTGGATGCCAATATAGCCTTGGGTAATAAGCAGAAGGAGCAAAAGGCAGAGTCTGACCGTAAGATTGCCGATTTGCAGGAGCAGGTTGACAAGCTTACAGGAGAACTGCAAGCCCGCAGGCGTAAGATGCATGGCAAGAACAATGAGAAGCAAACTGGCAACAAGTCGGTAAATAAAGGCAAGACCAAGGATGAGGAAGAGGAGGACTACATCGAGAATGGATGTGAGCAACCTTCCGATTCTGATTCTGATGAATCAGACGAAGTTACCGACACTGAGGCGACTAATCCCAAAAAGGATTTGAGCCAACGCCCGGACCACTACAAGACAATGAAGGCTGAAGTTCTTGTGGTTCATGATTGCGACAAGGACAAGCTTAAGGCTATGGGCTTGGAGTTCATTCGCTATACCAGACCTGTCGACCAGTTTGACCGAATCAGTATGACACGTCAGGACCGCTACCTTTATGCTTGGGTACGTGACAAGGATGGCAACGAGTTCGCTTTCTTCGTGCCAAAAGATGAAGAGGTAGAACAGCGTGCTTGCACGTTTGTCAATGAGTCGAAGTACGACGTGCCTAGCCTGGTTCCTCATACCAGTAGTACAGGTGGCATGCTTTCAGACTTGATTGTCAATCGCTTTCAGTATGCGATAACGAGCGGACGTGAGATGTATCGCATGATCAATGAGAAGATGCGTATGTCTAAGTCTACTATTTTCAACTGGTTGCGACATGGCGCAGAGTTCTTGGAGAATTGTCAGGAGACCATCAAACAATGGCTATTGAAGCCTGGCTCAACGATTTATTGTGATGAGTCCTGGGTTGACACCAAGGTGACGGATGCCAATGGTGAGGTGCATTACAAGAAACGATATATGTGGGTCATTGTCAACTTGACCACCAAGGTTTGCTATTATCTGTATGGCAGCCGTAAGAAAGAGGTTATCAAGGAATTCCTTGGTGACTTCAAGGGCACGTTGATGACCGATGCCTATGCAGCATACCTTTACTTCAATAAGTTGAAGGACTGTACTCATGTATGTTGCTGGTCGCACGTTAGAAGACTGTTCGTCTCGGCAAGTCGTGACTACAAGGATACCTTGGCACAGGCATTCATAGACTTGATCGGTATATTATATAAGGTCGAAGTTGAGAATCAAGTATTGGGTCGCACAGAAAAAGAGATAGTCAAGCATCGAGGTGAGGAATCCCTGCCAGTGTTACACGACATCTATCAGCAGGCGACGGCACTGTTGAAACAGTTTGAGAGAAACGAGATTAAGCTCTCAGCTAAGTTGAAACAAGCCTTGACATATATGACCAAGCATTGGGAAGAGCTGATGGCATATACGAAGATTGGCAGCGTCTTGATAGACAACAATTGCTGCGAACGCGCAGTCCGCCCATTCACAAATCTCCGAAAGAACTTCGGTGGATTTAGCAGTGAGCAGGGTGCCAGAGTCACAGCGACATTCCTTACTTTCGTTGAAACCTGCAAGCTAATGGCAATGGCTCCACTGGATTTCTTCAGGGGATTCTTTGACATGATTGTAGCTGGAAGAAGGGATTATGCCTTGATGACAGAGGCTCTTTTAGTTAAACCTGTTTAAAAATCGAAAAAGTTCAAATTCTTAAAATACTCTGTATCCCCAGTAAACACTGGGGATGGAGTTGCATAGTCATAGGGGGTGGATGGTTATTTTCTAGCGATATTATAATTGTAATTTAAGAATTAATATGTTACCGTTATGGATACAGATTGGATTAAAATCTTGATACCTATCTTGACAGCTTTGCTGGGAGGATTTGTGGGTGCGTGGTTTCAAAATTTGTTCTTACAGCATAAGACAAATAAGGTACGCAAAATTGCCATAAGAGGATTGTGTGTGTTTAAGAAGTATGCCAAGGATGGACAGACTTATGATACAGCTGCCTCAGACTTTAATAATGAGTTAAATGTAGTGGAAAAGCGTGCTGTATTAGTGGCTTTATGTAAATTAGGCATTCCTGTTGTTAAGCCAGTGGATAATGTTTTCGATATAGCTCACATTCGTTTTGAACATGTAGTGATCTCCAAGGATTCTTTATTCTTGATGACAGAACAAATTAATAAAGGCAATTGTGATACGATGTTCTTCTCTGATGTAGATGAATATTTCTCGTCAAACAGCAGATTGTATGCAACTCGTGCAGTAGCAAAGAAATATGTAGATGTAGATTTATCTAAGAGTAGATTAAATAAGGATACTCAACAGATAATCCATCCAGACTTAGCTACCAATCTTTTCACTCCTGGTGAGTTGAATATATTATACGTATTCCGTTATCATACAACTTTAGACACCTATTTTGATGGAGCAGGAAACGTTAACCATTCTAGGATGAAACAACTTAAAAAGGAAATAGATTTAGGTTTATGGGATACTTATCTGTTCTGGGATTGGGAGGCTTACCAAAGTGTAAGAAATCAAAACAATATGGCTGTTGCCTTTGCCAATGTAATGCAGAATAATTTTGCACAGCAATGTACAACACAGATTGATAATAAAGATAAAGTAGAGGTAACTCCCCAACAAACTCCAGGCAATCATTAATATATAGGTGGTAGCAGATAAAGTAATGATTTCAGATAGGGCTTACTGTTAGCTGTAATCGTTATTCCCTGGCGGTCCCATCCCGCACAATATGGCGTAGACCTTTGATGGTCCGACAACCTTATAGCGTAGCGGTTCTGAGCACCGGAGGGCGGTTTCCCTCTTCTTCCCTGAGGGGAGAAGACCGAGATGAGAGGTGGAGCCTTCCTTAACGGTAAGGAAGGACGGGTAGGTTTTCGAACAAATAGCACCGAGTAGGGCGGTTACCTCCTTCCTTCTGAGGTTTCTGTCCCCTATAAGGGGAACCGAAGCGGTCGTAAAGACCATTGAACGGAGGTATTCGAACAGAAATATGATATTAGGTAGGCGAAGCACGATTAGTATTGTTTATTAAGCTACTTTTCGCTTTTGGTGTGGAGCTTGTCTTCACTAATAAATAAAATGAGATATGAAAATTTTATGGATTACTAATGATTTATTGCCAGAGGCAAAATCAATATTGTCAAAACAATCTTGTTCGGTGAATGGTTCTGGTAGTTGGGTTTACGCTTTATATGAGTCTATTCAGAATTATGTCCCAGAAACAGAAATCCGTATAGCTTCTGTTTCGAGGTTAGTGAATAAATTAACAGTGATTTCCGGAAAAAGTGCAATTTATTATGTACTCCCATTTGAAAAAGGTAATAGTGGTGTTTATAATTCTAAATATGAGCAATATTGGCGTGAAATAGAAGGTTTATATAAACCAGATGTTGTCCATATTCACGGTTCGGAATATTCTCATGGTCTCGCTTACGTAAAAGCCTGTGGAAATAGCAAGGTTGTTGTCTCTATACAGGGATTAGTAAGTGTAATTAGTAATTATATGTATGGAGGTATAGAGAAAAAAGTATTAAATCGTTGTCTTACAATCCATGATATCTTGACCAGATTTACCATCGGAAGTCAAGTGAAAATGATGAAGAAAAGAGGCAATTTGGAGGTTGAACTTTTATCTTCAGTAAAACATATTATAGGTAGGACGACATGGGATAAGGCCCATGGTTTTATCATAAATCCAACTGTGTGTTATCACTATAATGGTGAAAATTTAAGAGATGAATTTTATAGCGATTCTTGGAACTACAATAGATGTACGCCTCATACGATTTTTATGAGTCAAGGGCAATATGCTTATAAAGGATTGCACAACTTGTTAAAAGCTCTTGCTATAGTTAAAAAGTTTTATCCCAATGTTAAACTTATTGTTGCTGGACCAAATATTTTAAGAGGTGGTTTGTTAAAGAGTTATATATTTTCTACTTGTTATGGCTTGTATATAGCAAAGCTAATTGCAAAATTTAAATTATCACAAAATATAAAATTTGTTGGACCACTCGATGCTGTAGGAATGAAAAAACAACTATTAGCGTCAAATATTTATGTTTTGCCATCCTATATTGAAAATAGTCCTAATTCTCTTGGTGAAGCTCAACTTTTAGGGGTTCCATGTATAGCTGCCGATGTTGGTGGAGTTCCTGATTTAATTTCGAATCAGGATTGTGAGGTTTCTTATCGTTTTGAAGATTATGAACTTCTCGCTTATCATATTTGTCAGCTTTTTTGCAAAAGTAAAATCTTTGATAATAGAGCTTTGAGAGAAATTGCAGCAGAACGTTATAATCGCAAAAAAAACGTTAATGATTTGTTGAATATTTATGCAGACATTTCAAAAAACTCTAAAGGATGCTAGTTCTGCTTGTTATGAGATAATGTTTTGAAACATATCTGTATAATAAATGATTTAATTTAAATATGATGAAAGAAATTTGTTTAGATGAACTTAAGATAGTACAGTTAGATATTATGTCTTCAATTCATCGATTTTGTGAAAAATATCATTTGAGATACTCCTTATCCTGTGGTTCTATGTTGGGGGCAGCCCGTCATAAGGGGTACATTCCATGGGATGATGATATAGATATATATCTTTTACGAGAAGATTATGATAAAATGGTTCGAAATTTTCCTGATTTATGGGAAGGAAAATATCAGTTCTGTACCTTGGAGCGAGATTCAAAGTGGGGATTACCTTATGGTAAGGTATGTGATTCTAGAACTATACTTAAAGAGGGAGTTACTTATACTAATGAGTTAGGCGTTAATATAGATGTATTCCCTATAGATAAGGTTCCTGAGGATGATAAACTATGGGAAAAGTATGATACATATAGAAGAAAATGTTATACTTTATATTCAACGAGAGAATATATGACTTCTGTTTTTAGTTTTAATAATGGAAAGCCTTTTTTGAAAAATTTACTCACTTTTTTTATGAAGATATGTTTTCATTTAATAAGTGTTCGTAATATGGCAAAATGGTATCAGAATATTGCTATTAAATATAACAAAACAAATTCTTCTAGAGTTTTTGAATGTGTACAAGGTATTTATTTTAAGAATCCTTTTCCAATTACTTTATTTGATAATCGTGTTTTGATGCCTTTTGAAGATAGAAAATTTATGGGTTTTGCAGATTATGAAACCTATCTGACCAACGCATATGGTGATTGGAGACAGCTTCCTGCTGAGGAGAAACGGATAAGCCATCATAATTTTAAAGCATGGTGGAAAGAATAATATATTAAAGATAAATTGATGTCTGCGAAAAATCGTGTTATTAAGAATACTGTATTCTTATATGCAAAGATGGGAATTACAGTATTTATTTCTTTATATACCACACGCCTTATTTTAGAATCCTTAGGTGCTTCTGATTTTGGTGTTTTCAATATCATAGGTGGTGCAATTGTTATGTTAGGTTTTCTAAACTCAACATTAGCTAACGCTACACAAAGATTTATGTCTTATGCTGAGGGAGAAGGAAACTTGCTAAAAAAGAAAAAGGTTTTTAATGTCAGTATTGTTCTACATGCAGGAGTGGCATTGGCTACAGGTATAATCTTACTTATTGCAATGTATCCATTTTTCCATGGTGTATTGAATATTCCTTCTGAACGTGTCTTTGCTGCTAAGATTATCTATTTGTGCACTTTGCTGAGTACGTTGTTGACAATAGTTAATGTGCCATACGATGCGATAATGAATGCTCATGAGAATATGCTATACTATTCTCTTGTTGGCATTTTTGAGTCGTTGTTAAAATTGCTAGTAGCTTTTGCTTGTGTTTATACTTCAAGCGATAAATTAATACTTTATGGTATCTTGATGGCTCTGATACCATTCATAACACTCTCTATCATGAAAATTTATTGCCATCGTAAATACGAAGAGTGTGTTTTTGGGCTTCATAGATACTGGGATGTTAGCTTGGTTAAGCAGATTACTTCTTTCTTTTCATGGAATTTTTTAACAGCGATTTCTAGTTTAGCTTCTTTTTATGGCACAAGTTTGGTTTTAAATCATTTCTTCGGTACTGTATTGAATGCAGCTCAAGGAATTGCTAATCAGGTTAATGGGCAGTTGTCGAACTTCTCTCTTAATTTGATGAAAGCAGTTAATCCTATTATTGTTAAAAGAGCTGGATCTGGTGACAATGAAGCCATGAATAGAGCAACGCTCGTTAGTGGTAAATATTCAACACTTTTGATCGTTTTCTTTGCTATTCCGTTTATATTAGAAATACATTTTATCCTGCGCCTATGGTTGAAAGAGGTTCCTCAATGGACGTCTTTATTTTGTGCAATGCAATTAATAATTACGATTATTTGTCAGATGGCTAATAGTGCTGCGACTTCAATTTATGCTATTGGTAAAATAAAAGGGTATGCAATATTTAAAAGTATGATGAATATTGCACCTGTTTTTTTAACATTCATAGCATATAATCTCGGGGGCGCTCCTTATTGGCTCTATATCTTCATGATCCTTATTTGGAGTATTGGTGGTAATATCGTGATTATTTATTATACAAATAAACAATGCCATCTAAAAGTACTCGATTTTATCAGGCAAGTTGTTGTTCCTGTATTGGGTATTTCAATGATGATGATAGTTGTAGGTAGTCTTATTCAATTAATTATGGAAGAATGTTTTTTACGCTTATTATTTACATGCTTTATAACTACTACTGTTTTTGTTATACTAATATGGATGTTTATCCTACGTAGCAATGAAAGAAATATGATATTAAAGCAAGTAAAATATAAATTGTTGCGAATAGATTCTTTTTGAAAATAGAATATGATTTATCTATATAACATCTGAGTAAAATTCATTTCGTGCAATAGTAGATTTTAAATTGTTATGATGATTCGATTATTTTTAAGAAAGTATATAAGAATACCAATAATTATAATAATAGGATATTTATTTCTGTTTTATCCCTATGTTTTCCAAAAACTGTTTGGTATTCAAAACGAAATTCCGTTTTTGTTAGGAGGTTTATTGTTTTTCCTTATTCAATATGTTCTTTCATTTAAGAAGACATCAAATTTTCCTTCCTTTTTAAAAAAATGTATATTGATCCAAATATTGTTTTGGTTTTTATTTTGTTTTATTCATTCAGATACTTCTTATCTTGTTAGGTGCTTGGTTATTTTGTTGACATTTCTTATGTTAACATATTTAGGAAGACATAAAATGCTTTTTAAATTCTGTGCAATATATAATGTGGTTATTGGGACTCAAGTTTTTTTGGGATCAGTGGCGTTCATCTTAATATTTTGCGGATTATTGAGTCCTATCACTACTTTTGAAAATGTTGATGGAAGAGAAGCCTACTGTTATGGGTTAACATGCTCAAATTATGTTGTTGGAAACTTGATTAGAATTGCTGGTTATTTTGATGAGCCAGGTGCACTAGCTTATTGGGGTGTTTTTGCCTTATTATTTAATAAGCTATTTATTAATAATAAAATTGTTGAATTTACTCTTGTTATTGGCTTGTTCTTTACGCTTTCTGCAGCCTATTTTGTACAAATAGTGTTGTATTTTATATTTTTTTATTTTACTCATTTAAAGAAAAATATAATACCACTCATACTCATACTTTCATTGGTATTTGTTGGATTTCAAAAATTAGGAACAAATGATGTTGTTGCAAGTTATACTGTCGAACGTTTTGCTGGAGGTAAGATTCAATCTTCTCGTACAGAATTAAGTATGGTTGCTAAACGTGCGTTTTTAAAGAATCCTATAGTTGGATGTGGAGCGAAGAAATTTGAGTCAATGCAATATATGGGAGATAATCCTTTTGAAATTCCAGCAAAAGATGGAATAGTAGGATTGATTATTACATATTTACCACTTATTTTAGTATTTCTGAGATATTATAAGCGCAAGGAAGTTCTCTTTGCTGCTCTGATTCTTTCTGCGGGGTATTTGCAGAGACCTTTTCATATACATATTTTACATAGCTTTATGCTTTATTTATTTGTAATATTATTATATCTTAAATATAAGGTACGAAAAAAGGTTATTACTTCTATTGATTCTCAAATGGTAAAAAAACAACAAAACAATGGCATATAAAATTTCTGTAGTAACAGTCTGTTATAATGTTTGTGATGATTTAAGAAAAACCATATTATCTGTTGCAAAACAAACGTATCAAAATCTTGAGTACATAATTATTGATGGAGATAGTTCTGATGATACTTTAGATGTAATTAATGAAAATAAATCTCATATAGATAAGTGGATAAGTGAGCCTGATAAAGGTATTTATGATGCAATGAATAAAGGTATCGATCTAGCAACAGGAGATTGGATTATCTTTATGAATGCTGGTGATTGTTTTTATAATAATACCGTTATAAGTGATGTCTTTTCAAAAAAATACAACGATGATGTAAAGCTTATTTATGGTGATGTGGCGTTGGATTTCGGTAGCCTAGGTATTTTGCCTAAAAAATTTGCTAAAATTCCTGCAGAAAAGATTCCATTTGAAATTTGTCATCAGAGTGTGTTTACTGATACAAATATATTAAAGAAAATTCATTATGATTTGTCTTTTAAAATTTGTGCAGATTGCAATTCGTTTGCCAAAATAAGTAAAATGGGTTTTAAATTAGAATATACTCCATTCTTTGTAAGCGTATTTGAAGTTGTTAACGGTGTTTCCTCTAAAAGAGTTATACAATCATATAAAGAACATGCTTTAGTTGAAGAAGTGAAAGTGTCACCACTTCATCATTTCTTAATTCTAAGCAAGTTGTATTTGAAGTGTTTTTTGCAGAAAATTTTGCCACATTCATACTATAATAAGATTCGTTTCAAGAGTATCAAAAATAGGATGGAGTATCAGTAATTTTTTTCTTAAAATGATAAATATGTTTAATACGATGTGAGTGTTATTCTTATTAATTGTCAAATAAATTATAGATATGTATTATGAATGGAGAAGAATTATTAAAACAATATTATAGTAGATATGGTGGTTTTTGGAGATTTCCTGAGATGCTTGATTATTGCTATCTGGTTAATCCATATTTCAATCGTTCTTCTATAATCGCAGACATGCAGGAATTCTTTCCTGTTCTGGTTTCAGAATATCCCTCAGGGATGGGCGTTAATTCGCTTTTGGCTAGCAAATGCTGGAATATCAAGCAAGAATATGTTATTCCTGGAAATGGTGCAGCAGAATTGATTAAAGTCTTAATGGAGAATCTCGAAGGTACAATTGGGGTTATACGTCCTACATTCGAAGAGTATCCTAATCGCCTGCCTGATGAACGTGTTTTTACTTTTGTTTCTAAGAAAGCTGATTTTCGTTATGATGAAGATGATCTTATAGAGTATTTTAGCACAGTCCCTGTTGATACTCTGTTGTTGATAAACCCGGATAATCCATCGGGTAATTTTATATCCATGCAAGGTATCCGTAAATTAGCTGATTGGACGAAACAGAAAAATATACAATTCATTCTTGATGAAAGTTTTGTCGATTTTACTGATGGATATGAAAATAATACCTGCATAGACAATTCTTTCCTAGAGGAATTTCCGCAGATGTTTGTAATGAAGTCTATATCTAAGAGTTATGGAGTACCTGGCCTTCGCCTAGGTATCCTTTGTAGCTCAAATGTTGATGCAATTGCCAAAATGAAGAAGCAAGTTAGTATTTGGAATATTAATTCATTTGCAGAGTTCTTTATGCAGATTTATCCAAAATATAAGGAAGATTATAAAAAGGCATGTGATCAGTTTATCAAAACAAGAAATGATTTTGAAAAGGAATTGAAGAAGATTCCGTTTATCCATGTGATGCCTTCGCAAGCTAACTATTTTTTCCTAGAAGTATTGCCTCCATATAAGCCAAAAGAACTTTGCGCAATTTTGCTTGAAAAATATAATATCTTGGCAAGTGCCTGTCTGGCAAAGAAAGGTATTGAACCAAATCGTTATATGCGTATTGCTGTGAGAAATCATGGTGATAATGCTAAGTTTATTAAGGCGATGAAAGATATAATAGCATAAAGATATAATGATGGATAGAATTTGTATTTGTGGTGGAGGTGCTCTAGGACATGTTATTGCATCATGGATTTCTGGGCATCATCATGTACGGGTTAATATTCTCACGAATCATCCGGAAAAGTGGGAACACCATATAGTCGTTGATACACCCGATGGAGAAGTGCTTCAAGGAGAAATTGATTTGATTAGTAATGATGCGAATGAAGTAATCCCCTCTTCTCATGTTGTGCTTTTATGCTTACCAGGTTTCTTGATTAAAGAAGAATTAGAAAGAATAAAGCCATATCTAGATTCAGACACTTATGTTGGAAGTGTTTTTTCATCTACCGGCTTTTTCTTTGAGGCACAGAAGATTTTGGATGAAACTCAACCATTATGGGGCTTTCAGAGAGTTCCTTTTATTTCAAGGGTGCAAGAATATGGTAAATCAGCTCATCTGTTGGGGTTCAAGTCTTCTTATAATATTGCAATCGAACATGTTGCAGAAGAAGAAAAGGTAAAGTTTGCAAGTATAATACAGCATTGGTTTGAACGTCCTGTAAATGTTTTGAATAATTTTTACGAGGCTAGTCTTACTAACAGTAATCCTCTGCTTCATACATCCAGACTTTATACAATGTTTGGTGGAAAAAATGAAGGTAGAATATACCCACGTATGTTACTTTTCTATGAGGAATGGACAGAAGAAGCTGCTGATTTATATATAAAGATGGATGAGGAATTCTTTAAATTGCTTAAAGTTTTACCGGTTTCAGAAAATTATCTTCCTACAGTGCTAGATTATTATGATAGTTATGATGCTAAGTCTTTGGCAGCTAAATTATCTTCAATCACAGGTTTTAAAGGTATAACATCACCAATGATTGAGACTAGTGAGGGTTGGATAGCAGATTTCAATAGTCGTTACTTTACAGAAGATTTTCCTTTTGGCTTAAAGTATATATGGCAATTAGCGCATAAACATGGAGTTTTTTGCCCAAATATAGATAAGGTTTACCAATGGGGTATTAGTAAAATTTAGTATAATATAAAATGTCACATATAAAAACTTCTAAAGGATTTTTGGAATATCGAAGCCATCTTCTTTACTTTGGTAATAAGGTGATGAATAAGGATAAAATGCTGGATAATCTCCATGTTCTTTCTGTTTATCTGGATAAGATAGACATCAATTGGGGACCAGCATTCGGATCACTTATTGGTGTAGTTAGAAATGATGATTTTCAGCCCTGGAAACCTTTCTTTGACATCTATATTCTGAAAGAAGACGAAGAGCGATTTAAGGATGTGCTATGGCTATTGTTGGAGGTTGGATTCAAATTAGTACGTTATGAACGTATTGGTCTTTATGTCCTTGAGCGAGGCGATGAGTTTATAAAGGTTTACGTTCTTCATAAAATCAGTACAGATGTTCGTCATACAGGTGGTGCAGATTTTATTCATGAAAAGTATATTCAGAATACGGTCAAATGGGATTTTAAAGGAATTAAGTTAAATGTTCCAGCAGAAGTAGATGAATATCTTGCCTTTCAATACGGTGAAGATTGGACCATACCAAAACAGACCGTGGTTTATTCGGCTACTCCTTTTGTACGTTTGTGGCATTGGGCTAAAACTTGGATTCAGGACCATCTGCCAGATTCTTTATATTATGTTTGGTTGTTTCATCATCGCAAGAAAGATTTTGCTAAATTTAAAAAACGTTGTGATAATGCAGGTATTCCTTTACCCAAGAACATACAATTGGCAAGTATGAAACCTCGAAAGTATAAGAAGGTTCTTACTGTTGGTGTTTATGATCTTCTTCATAAAGGTCACGTAGAATTGTATCGTAGGGCAAAAGGATTAGGTGATTATCTTATAGTTGCAGCACAGGATAGTGATTTTATTCTTAAGTATAAACCGACAGCCAAGATCCTTAATTCAACCGAAGACCGTAAGTATATGATAAAAGCAATTCGCTATGTTGATGAAGTTATTACATATACTGATGTTGATAAAATAGTACAAGAAGTCGATTTCGATGTGTTCGTAACAGGTCCAGACCAATGCCACGATGGCTTCCAACGAGCAATTAGGTGGTGTGAGGAACATGGCAAGGAGCATATCGTGTTAGGAAGAACTGATGGGGTAAGTTCGAGCGAATTGAAAGCAAAGATTGCTGCAAAAACACAAAAGAAATCATAAAAATACTTTTGGTAAAATTATCAGAATATGGGGAGAAAAAGTGCCGTAATTATGTCACTGTATCGTAATGATACGATAGAATTCGTTACGCTGGCAGTAGAGAGTATATTAAATCAATCATATACTGATTTTGACTTGTATATCCAATATGACGGTCCAATTAAAGATGAAGTTGATGCATATCTTTCGCATCTAAATGATGAAAGAATTCATATCTATAAACGATTAGAAAATAAGGGATTGGCCCAATCGCTGAATGATTTGCTGAAAATAGTGAAGCCTTTGGAGTATGACTATATTGCTCGTATGGATGCTGACGACATTTCGACAACAGATCGATTTGAAAAACAGATTCATTATTTGCAATCCCATTCTCATATTGATATGGTGGGGGGTGCAATCAATGAGATTGACGAAAATGGGCGTAATAGAGGAAAAGTTACTTCTTATCCTTGTACTGCAGATGAGTGCCGTGCTTTCTTTGCAAAACGAAATCCTGTGGCTCATCCAACAGTAATGTTCAGACGTAGCTTTTTTGATAAGGCAGGTTGGCATTATCCTACAGATTATGTTCGTAATGAGGATACTAGATTATGGCATGAGGGATATAAGCACGGATGTAAGATAGCTAATATACCTGATGTTGTTCTTAATTTCCGAATGACTGATGATATGTTTAAGAATCGACGTAATGGTAAGGCGTTTGCTAAAAGTCAATTGGAGTTGCGTCTGCAAATCAAGAATGACTTGGGGTATGGATTCATGGCTGTTGTGTATGCTTATGCAATGTATATATTGATGATATCGCCAAGCTGGTTGTTGAAATTTGCATATAAGGTGCTAAGATAATATTTGCAGTTATGATTTTCAAAAGATTATTTGATATTGTAGCATCCCTTTTTGGATTGCTCTTGATATGGTGGATATTCCCGCTGGTGGCTTTTCTTATTCATAAGAAGATGCCGGGAGGCTCGGCTTTCTTTGTTCAGAAGAGAGTGGGCAAGGGGGGAAAGTTGTTTAAGTGCCATAAGTTCCGCTCGATGGTGGTGAATCATAATGGTTCGTCGGTATCGGTGGCGGGTGATAGCAGAATCACTCCGTTTGGTGCGAAGCTTCGCCATTATAAGATTGATGAGCTGCCTGAGCTTTGGGATGTGCTGATTGGCAATATGAGTTTCGTGGGTCCCCGTCCTGATGTTCCTGGTTATGCAGATAAACTGGAAGGAGATGACAGGGATGTACTGAAGCTTCGTCCGGGTATCACGGGTCCTGCTACGCTGAAGTATCGCCTGGAGGATGAAATGATTTCTGAGTATGTGGCAAAAAAACAGGCAGAGGGTGATGCTCGCTCTATGCAGGTGATTGCTACTGAATATAATGACAAGGTGATATACCCTGATAAGGTTCGCCTTAACTGCTATTATTATCGCCATTACTCCTTCTGGAAGGATATCGAAATGATATTCGCAACAGTGCTTGGCAGAAAGGTGAAGTTTGCAGGGGAGGAAGTTTAGTGTTTCATGGATGAATTCTACGAATGGCTGAATCCTAGGATTCCTGTAGAGTATGTGCTTATCTCCTTTCTTGTGCTTTCTGTCGCAATCGTGATTGGGATGCTGGTGATGAAAGGGAGTAGGGCAAAGAGGTTCGTGCTTGGGGCATTGCTTGCGGAGTACTATTTCCTGATTCTTTGTTCTACCGTGATCTGTAGAGCTAGTGTCATGGAACGACATGTCGAGTTGATGCCATTTTGGAACTATCCAGATATCTGGAATAAGGTGGATTATCCTGCAGACCTAATAGAGGTACTGCTGAATATGGCACTCTTTGTTCCGATAGGATTCCTGCTCGGAGGAATTGGTTTTAAAACCAAGAAGGTTCTCTTAATGGGAATCTGTTTATCGGGGATTATCGAGGTTTCACAATTCGGCTTTTGTAAAGGGCTTTGTGAAACGGATGATGTAATACATAATACCTTGGGGGCATTTCTAGGGTATCTGGGATTCCTAGGAATTCTTAAAGGGAAAAGAAGGTTGTTTTCGAAGTTCTCTGGCTCTCTTTAGAAAGAAGGATTTTTTCGAAAACCTACCCGTCCTTCCTTACCCTTAAGGAAGGCTCCACCTCTCACCCCAGCCCTCTCTCCTCAGGAGCGAGGGAGAAAACCGCCCTACTCGGTGCTCGGAACCGCTTCGCTATAAGGTTGGCGGACCATCAAAGGTCTTCGCCAGTTTTTGCGGGCTGGGACCGCTTGGGGACAGGGGGCTAAAGGTGGAATGTGTGGAATCTCCTTGGGTGGTTTTGGGGCGATTGGAGCTGATGTGATTATTGGTTATCCAATATTTCCATCATTTCTGCTGCTGTAATCACTTGAGGTTCTTTTGGAAAATGCTTGAGGTTGCCGGTAACCAAGAAGGAATCTTCCTTATAAGGCATACCTCATAGAAGACTCGATCGTCCTCATCTGGCATTTCTCCATCATAAGGAAAACGAGAAGAATCAATTCCATTTTCCTTGAAAAAGTTCAATAACTCATTGATTTTGACTTCGTTTAGATGAAATTTAGACCTATTTAGAACATCAAAGTATTCATCCAAGATTTCGTCATTATACAATGGCTTAATTTTGCCACTGAGCATACTTTTAATGACCCTTCTTGTTGATGAAGAAGGGTTCTTGGTTATAAATGAGGACACGATAATATTTGTGTCAATGACTGCATATACCATTGCGTTCTTTTCTTAATCGTCTGACTTCTCTGATTTCTTCATTGATCTCATCAAGTGACATATCAATGTTATTCTCTCTTGCTGTGTCACACATGTATTGGAACGCAGCCTTTGCTTTTGCAGTCACTTCATCTTCTTCATTCTTTGCTTGAATGGAGAATGGGATGCTCTTACTGCGAATTACTGCCTTTACAAAGATGTTGATGGCGGTATTCGCACTCATACCGAATTGCTCGCAGAGTTTATCAAACTGTGCTTTCTGCTGATTGTCCATACGGACTGTCATTGCTGTCTGTGCCATAAGCCGATAATTATAAAGTTATACATTCTGATTGCAAATATATATCATTATGACGTAAAATGGTGCAAGATGGCTCACGATTTAATAAAGATTAAACTTTAAATACAATATACAAATGGAAGAAAGAAAGACGATTTATCTTTGTCTGGCTCACATGAGCGAGACTGGTGAGGAACAGAAATATGTGAAGGAGGCTTTTGATACCAACTGGGTGGTGCCTCTGGGGCCTAACGTGAATGGTTTTGAGGATGACCTCAAGGCTTTCGTTTCTAAGAACAGCGATGGCACTGAGTTGTCTCGTGAGGTGGTAGCGCTGAGTGCTGGTACTGCTGCCGTTCACTTGGGTTTGCTGGCTTGTGGCGTAGGTCCTGGTGATGAGGTTTGTGTGCAGAGCTTTACTTTCTGTGCTTCTTCTCATCCTATTACTTATCTCGGTGCTACTCCTGTTTTTATCGATTCTGAGCCTGATTCCTGGAATATGGATCCAGAGTTGCTGGAGAAGGCAATTATCGACCGTAAGGAGAAGACGGGTAAGTATCCTAAGGCGATTGTTCCTGTTGCTCTCTATGGTATGCCTTATGATTGCGATAAAATCATGGCGATAGCTGATAAGTATGGTATTCCTGTAGTGGAGGATGTTGCTGAGGGCTGTGGCTCCAGATGGAAAGGTCAGGTGCTGGGTACATTCGGTAAGTTTGGCGTGTTGTCATTCAATGGTAACAAGATGATTACTACTTCTGGTGGTGGTGCCTTGATTTGTCAGGATGCCGAGAGTAAGAACAATGTGATGTGGTATGCTACTCAGGCTCGTGATGCTTATCCTTACTATCAGCATACTGCCATCGGTTACAACTATCGTATGAGTAATGTCTGTGCAGGTATCGGTCGCGGTCAGATGACTGTTTTGGAGGATCACATCGCTCACCATAAGCATGTACAGGAATTGTATAAGGAACTCTTGAAGGATGTTGAGGGCGTTACCTTGCATGAGGCTCCTAATGCTGACTATGATTCCAACTACTGGCTCTGCACCATTACACTTGATCCTAAGCTGAAGATTCAGGGTCAGGAGAATGCGTATAAGGAGGTAGTGAAGACTGCCGTGGGTGGAGCTGCTGGTGTGATTCACATGGTGGATACTCCAACTACCGATTGCCAGCCTAATGAGAATGTGGAGGCATTGCGTGTCTTCATGTTGAGCAAGAAGATTGAGGCAAGACCAGTGTGGAAGCCTATGCATAAGCAGCCTGTTTATCAGGATGCTCCTGCATACGTGAATGGTGTAAGTGAGGCCATCTTCAAGGTAGGTGTCTGCTTGCCAGCTGGTCCGATGGTATCGGACGATGATGTTCGTTACATTGTAGAAAGTATTAAAGAGGCGATTGTATAATCGCCTCTTTATTACTTTCTGTCGAGAAAGGGATGTTTTCTGCAACTCAGTTTCTTCTGTAAGAAGTGTGTTCTAAAATCATCCCGTCCTTCTTTACCATTAAAGAAGGCTCCACCTTTCTCACCAAGCCTCTCTTTCCTCAGGAACGAGAGGATGTAACCGCCCTCCGGTGCTCGGAACCGCTACGCTATAAGGTTGGCGGGGCATCAAAGCCCTGCGCCATATTGCGGGCTGGGACCGCCTGGGGAATAGTAGTTTATAGTTTACTGTTAATAGTTCACAGTTGATTTTGTAGAAATTTGCTGATAACTTGCAGATTTCTTGTGATTTTCTTGGTGGTTTCAAGAAAAAAACGTAATTTTGGCGGCATCTAACATAAAATACAAAGGTATGGAAGGAAATAGATATAAAATAACAGAAGATAATGCTGCGGCTGGTATGGTTGCTGAGCCAACTCCGACCGTAAGATCTTCTTTGTCTGTTCAGGAAATGAGACATTGTCTTATGGATGCAATATATTCTTCTAAGGATATTGATAAATTATACACCTGCTTAGTTATTCTTAATGGTAAGCCGGTAAATGAATATCGTAGTAAGTATCGTACTAAGACGGATGCAGAACTTTCCGCAGAGTTGTCACAATTCCCATCTTGGGATGAAATGGAACATCCAGATTTGTCGAATATTGATTATCGACAATATAAGCATAAGAAGTCGCCAAGAACAATTAAAGCAATATCAAAATGGCTGTAACTAGAGTAAATCAAGGAGAAATTGTAGAGGTTCCATTTGAATTGCCTGATGGAAGCATCTTACCACACCCTGCATTGGTTATTTCAAATGAGTATTTACAGGATTATGAAGATGGCTTGTTTTATGCCGTATTGATATCTACAAAAAATCATTATCCTGAATTCACAATACCAATTGAGGATTCTTGGTTAAACAAGCCCTTAAGTAAAAGTTCGTTCTTTGTTACTCATATCATTGACCAGTTTAATGTTGATGAAGTGATGAAACGTAGCAATACGTATTTAAAGGCACGTTACTTTGATTATGTTGTTGATGAAATTATCAAGAATGTAATTGGTGGAAAAGAGGAATAATTGGTTGAGGTACAATGAAGTTTCATTAGATTGTAATATATTACCTTTGCATCCGTAATCAAAACAGTTTGATAATGGAAACAAGGGAATATTTCGAAAAAGTGATGCAGGATTACAACCAAAATCGTAAAGGTCGTAGCTTGCGCAAGTATTGTAAGGAGGAGACAGTGGATTATGACTGGCTCATTGAGTTTAAGAAATCATATCGTTCAAATCAGCTTCAACCAGATGAAAACAAGAAGCTAGGCGAAGGTGAGTTTATCGCTTTGACAGTTGAGGAGAATTTTGTTCCTGAGAAGTTGAATGACATTAATTTTGGCGATTATATAGAAGATATACTCACCCGACTGATGGAGGGGGAGCAAGACTTCATGTCCCTAATCCCATGTAATTATAACTCGAACAAAAAGGTGAATGTCAAGGCTGCCTAATTGGCAGCTCTGGCAATACCAATTAATAACATGTTTTTTTGAAAAATGTTGGATGTGCTAACTGCTGAGAATCAGTAGTTACGTTCTAACGGTGATTTACAATTGATTTAGTAACAATAAGTAATTACAAAATATGAAACATCTAATAAAGTTTTATCCCGTAGAGAATGCTGATTGCACACTTATTAAGCTGAGCAATGGCATGACTATCATCGTAGATTGTCAGTTGTTTGATAATTTAAACGATGAAGAAGGAAACCAAATTCGTTATGATGTCAAAAAAGATTTATTGAAAGAACTTGGCACAGACAGTAATGGTTATCCATATGTGGATTTATTTGTAAGCACCCATCCACACGATGACCATTGTAAAGGATTTGATGGAAACTTTTATCATGGAAATCCCGATGAGTATGATTCAAAGAAAAATGAAAATGAGATAATCATAGGTGAGTTATGGGTAACACCACGTGGAATAGGCAATGAATTAGCAGATTCTGCAGAAACGATTCGCCAAGAGGCAAAACGTCGTAGAAATCTGTATGATGATAATACGAATTTCGTTGGAATTGTTGGTTACAACAAACAATCAACTTTTGACGAACGATATGGATATGTTCCTGGTACGCTTGTAACAACTATTGATGGGCAAGATATGGCTTGGCTTGAAATGTTTATTCATGCACCATTCAAAGAGGATGTGGACAAAAGTAAAGATGAAGATGATAAGAACGCCACTTCTATTGTTGTCCAATATCGTTTTAAAGTAAAAAATGATATTGGTGAAATTCAAACCGTATGCAAATTATTGATGGGAGGTGATGCCGAACATGAAATATGGCAACATATTATAAACAACAATACAGATGATGAAAATCTAAAGTGGAATATATTTATGTCGCCACATCATTGTTCTTGGACTTTTTTCAACGATTCAGAAAACAAAGATGAAGTATTACCATCTGCTGATACTATTATGGAGAAGCAGATAGGTATGAAGTCATGTGTCATAGCATCTTCTAAAAAGATACTTGATGATGATAAGAATCCTCCATGTTATCAAGCGAGAACAGAATATAGGAAAAGGTTGAAAAATAAAGATAATTTCTTTAACACTGCTATCGACTGTTTGCAGGGGAATATTCCTCAGCCTATCGTTTTTTACATAGACAAACATGGTAAAAATAAGATTTATCAAGCTTCAACAGCAGGTGAATCTGTAGTTACACGTCCAGCTCCAAGAGCAGGAGAAAACTAACAAATGGAAATGGGCTATAAAATAGTTGAAGGCTGTGAAATTCAAGGAAGTTATTTGCGACTTCCGAGGGCAATATCCATATACAAGGCTGCAATGCGTCATGAGCAAGTGGATATACTATCCTGTCAACGTAAATCTGATTCAAGTGAGGTAATTATTCTTAGGTTATCCCATTTGAACATTCCTAACGAACCTGATTTCCCCATTTTGACGAGTGAAGATATCGCTATACGCTGTCTGAAAGAAGATTTGGAATTGCCAGAAGTATATGCTATACGAAAAGACTTTCCCATAGGACTTCCGCATTCTAATATAAGGGAACATGCTCGTCCCGTATCACTATGTGTCTCTGATGTTCAGAAAGATAGGCCTTTGGAAGTATTTTTCCAATACCATGATTTTTGTGGGATGGTCAATAGTTTCTCAAGCATTACACCTTATGGCGCATATAAAAAGAAGACAGAACACACTTATACCTTAGAATTTGTAGGCAAGTCACAAGCTAATTGCGATATATGCTTGATTGTCTTAAAACCTACAAACTCAAAAAACTTGGCATTTTTACCAAAGAATATAGGTGAGTTAAATGTATTGGAAACGATTGATGGCAAGTCTGTGATAGAAACGATACTCGATTTTGCAAGAAAGACGGATGGTAAATCCGAGAGAAGTTTATTATTGATGTTGGCTATTCAACAGAAGAATCTAACTTCTGCTTCTACAGATAGGATAGACCTTGCCATTGTAAAATTAGGGAAAAGCATCCATGATATAGAAAATTACAGAATACGTGCATGTGAAAAAAATACATTTAATGCTTGGTTAAAATCCTTGCCTATAAAGGTAGATATGCTATTGGAAAACCCATGTAAAGAAGTGAACGCCTCGCAAAATGGGAAAACGACCTTATACTCACAAGTTACTTTTATTGGTACAGGCACTTTAGGCTCTAACATCATTGATCATTTTGTGCGTGAAGGTATATCGGATAGCATCTGTATTGTTGACTTCGATGTTTATATCTCGCATAACATCAGTCGGCATATACTACAACCAAGAGACATTATGAAGTCTAAAGCCTCTTGTATAAAAGACCACTATGATGGAATTTTAGGTACTAAGATTCTCTCTATTGATAAAAACGCAATGAGTCTGAAGCCTCATGAAGAAAACATGGCATTCTGTAATACGGATTTGGTCGTTGATGCCAGTACTTCAATAGGCGTAGAACGAAAACTAGCATTATCTTCCAAGTATGCGGGTAAAAGAAAATGTACATTGTTCCTTAATCCTAAAGGCAATGATTTGGTTTACATGATGGAAGATGTGAATGGAGAGCAGCGGCTTGATTTGTTAGAGATGAGCTATCAATATAATTTGATTACATCTGATATTTTGTCTAACCATCTCGATACTGCAGATTTGAGAAGAATAAATGACTTCAGCTGTAGATCAGAATCAAATGTTTTGGACTATGATAATATTGGAATGCTTGCATCTGTCGCATCTCAACAAATACAAAAAACAACACAACAATCAGATTGTCAGTTAAGTATTTGGAGAGTAAATAAAGAGAACAGCACAATCTCTAAGATTGGCATGAAAATCCTTTCATGGGATAGACAGATTATTGATAATATATCCGTTTATTGTTCCATACAACTAATTGATGAAATTCGCATACTGCGTAAAGCAGATTTGACTAAAGAAACTGGAGGTTGTCTCTTTGGCTGCTATGATAAAGACGCAAAAAATATATACATTTTTTATCAACACCACGCTCCATCAGACAGTAAATGTTCTTACAATTATTTCGAAAGAGGCTTCAATGGTATGTTGAATGTATTGGAACATATTTCTAAAAGGACGTATCATCAGGTAAGATATTTAGGAGAATGGCACTCTCATCCAAATGCAAGTTCTTCACCAAGTTCTTTAGATAAAGAGCAATTTGCCAAAATGAGTGAGCAAATGAGTGATGAAGATTTACCATTTGTGCAACTAATTATGGGTACTGATGGAATATATTTAAATGCAATCATGTAAAACGAATAAATATGAAGGATTATGAAACTTATGCTCGGAAATACCCAGCGATAATATCAATGTTGATACCAGCAATTGTTACAACGCAAATTTTATCTTCTTGGTATAGCCAATTACAAGATAGTTTTGGAACTGTTCTTTCGCTAATTGGAATATTTGTACCTGTTGGAGTTGTTTATGGTGCAATTGGTTATTTTGCACGTCAATTATTTAGGGATGCTTCAAAAATGTTTTTCCAGTTTCCCCTCTTTAAGGAGGATGAAACTGAAATGCCAACTACTAAACTTTTATTATGGTCTGATAAAAAACGATTGTCAGCAAACATGATAAAAACTATAGCGTCGAAATTAAAAGAAGACTTTGGCATAAAGCTGTTGAGCGAAGTTAAAGAGCAAAACAATTTGTTGGAAGCAAAGAAAACTATAGTTGATGGGGTTGGAAAAATTCGTGAGGTGACAAGGAATAACCCGAATCTCCTTCAATACAATATTGATTTTGGATTTTGCCGAAATTATCTGGGTGGAGCCGTTTATTCCACATCCTTCTTACTGATAATTTTATTCTTGAATATTTTTGGTGTAGTTGATAATTGGCAAATTACACTAATCGCTCTTGTTTTTCAAATACTTTTAGGCATTATTGTTTATGTAAGTTTGAAAAGCAAAGGATATAGTTATGCTCGTGCATTGTTTAATGCATATATAGGAAATTCAGAATATAATTGGTAAAATGCAAGATTTTAAACTAAAACAGCCACAACCTTTAAGGATTGTGGATTATAAAATAGAAATGCTTTCTGTTGGTGCTGCAGATTGCTTTATTATTTATTATGTGGATAGTAAAGGAAATCACAAATTGATTTTGGTAGATGCTGGCACTTACAATGATGGTCAAAATATAATCAATCACATAAAAAAATGGTATCCGAATCATGTAATAGATCTGGCAATTGTAACACATCCCGATGATGACCATTTTGGTGGATTTGTTAAGATGTTGGAGAAAATCAAAGACAAGGAAAAAGATGCTATATCTATTAAGCAATTTTGGTTGAACAATCCTCAGAACCATGTCAAAGTCACCCAAGTGCAAAATGAAATAAAGAAAACGACTTTGACAAATAGAGTTGCGCGATTGTTTGACCAAGGTGACAGTAATCTTTTGGAATTGATAACATCACTAAATATCCCAGTATCTGACAAGTTCGCTCAGCCTGTTTATTGTAAGAACATGAAAACAGGGAATTTTTATCAAACGCCATACAAGGACAAAGATTTTTTAGGCTTCACTATTATTGGTCCGACTCAGGGATATTTTGAGAAACTTGCACCCAATATGAGATATGATAATCTGAAAGGCTATTCTTATGATGCAAAAGACGACAATGAGGCATTTGAACCTACTGCAACTTGTTTGAGTAAGGCTTTGGATGATGCAAGTGATGATGCTTCTGTTCATAATCAAAGTAGCATAATTTTAATGTTTGAGCCTGAAGCAGGAAAAAAATACTTGTTTATGGGAGACGCTGGTGTAGAAGCATTAGCAAATATACCACAATGCCATAGAGATACAATCAAAAATGTATTTTGGCTAAAAGTCCCACATCATGGAAGCAAACATAATCTTGATAGCAACACAATTTTGTATTTGCATCCCAAGGAGGCTTACATTTCTACAGAAAAACAAGGACACTATTTGAATCAATGTACCATCAATGCGTTAAAGCAAATAGGCTGTAAGGTTTTCTCTACGCATAGAAATAAAGCAAATTTCCTTCA
>OQWE01000133.1_pt1 | contig 23994 bp, 20 predicted proteins | sample 1691591 | NCBI WGS metagenome assembly OQWE01 (sample SAMN03418265, study PRJEB22391) | human gut metagenome | biome: human-gut; feature: organic feature; material: feces | host: Homo sapiens | place: Tanzania | collected 2013-01
GCCGCGCGACGATGGCTTTGTCGATCTCGGTCTTCTTGCGCAGGAAGTCCACCAAACGGCGTTCTTCCTTGCCGACAACCGCGCCGCCATAGTTGATCTGAATTTTCTGCTGGACGATCAGACGGGCAATCAGGGCTGCAATGTCGATCTCCTTCCAACCGTAGGGGATCGCCTGATACCGGCGCTGCACATCGCCCATCGAGGTCTTGAGCATCTTCTGGTTTTGCAGCTCCAACCACTGACTGATCTCATTGAGGGCGTCTTCGTTGTTCGCGCCCAGTCCGGTAAAGCCGACTTCTTCGTATGCGCCGTTAAGGATGGCGAGAATATCGGCGTCGCTGTCCACAAACTGATTGACCATGTTGAGCTTGGAATAGACGCTCTCAACAAGGCTCTTCATCGCCTCATCCAGCTTGTCCGTCGCAGAGCCGTATTTCAGGTCGAGGATTTCGCCGTGGACATAGAACTTGCCCTCAACGATGGCTTTTTCAATCAGGCTGCGGGCATGGCTTTCCAGCTTCCGCGCCTCGTCGTTGCGGTCCCGGATGATCCGCTGGATGCTCTCCGGCATCTGCGACACGTTCCGCTGCTTGACGTATTTGCGGATCTTCATCGCCTGTTCCAGCTCGTCAAAATAGGGCGTATCCGCCGAGAGAACGACGATTGCCTCGTTGTTGACCTGCGAGTCCATAATGAGCCGCTGGTCTCCAACGCCGTAGAGGTCGCTTGCCACGGTGACGATGCGAAGCCGCATTCCGCCAGTGGACGCGCCGTTCAGCGTCTCGTCAACGTACTGATCGTAGGCAAAGTCATACTTGCCGTATTTATATTTCTTTGCCGGATAGATTTCGCCGTAGACCGTCTGAGAAATGCTCTGGACGATCTGTGCGCTGTCAACCGGCGTATTCTTGATGTCGATGGCAATATCCTGTTCCTCATCCGTCAGGAAGGCGTAGGTATCGCCATTGCGGGAGATGTAGTTCTGAGACAGGAGGCGTTCCAGAGAAGCCGTGATGGACGCACGAAGGGCGATCTTGTCCGTGTGAATATCGTCGATCATCAGGATGGCGATATTCTCAATGTTCGCCTTGACATCCTCGATGTAACGGACAAGGTAGAGCAGCTTGAGGACATTCACGTCCTGCTGTTCCAAGCCGTCGTTGGCATCCGCCGCATTCTGGCAGCGGTCGATGACCCGGCGGATGGCGCTCTCCAAGAAGGTATGTACCGTGTCATAGAACTGATAGAACGGCACAAGAGCGTTTTCATCCTTGTTTTCAATTTTCTGCGCCGCCTCTTGGAAGCCGGACAGCATGGAGCGTTCACCGCCCGAAAGATGCTTGCCGGAGTTACCGTGCTTGCGGATCTCTGCGAGAACCTTCTGGATGACGATGAACTGATACGGCACAAAGGGGAAGGTCGCGCTGAACTCCGTTGCGCTGGCAAAGCCCTTGATGTCGAGGATCGGATTATCAAAGGCAAACAGGCTCTTTAAGCCGGAAGCCTCTTTCTCATACTCCATTTGCAGAAGGTGATCTGCGTCCTCTGTCTTCGCCAGAACACGCTTTTTGATAACCTCATCGACGGACGAGGAAGACAGACTCAGACGAGTGTTGAAGCGTCCCTGAATCTTGGAGAAGTCATTGCCAGTGATTTTCACGACGGAATCAATCGCTTCTTGGCTCGTGACCATGACCCAAACCTTGCCCCGGCATTTGTCACCGATCTCTTCCACCAGAGATTGCAGATTCATCATCAGATCGCCATCGTCACCGATGTACTGACCGACTTCATCCACGCAGAACAGAAGGCGGAAGTTTCCTTCCTTGCTGTCCACATATTCCTTGATCTCTGAGACGAGCTGCTTGATGCTCATGTCGGCATTCTCTTCGCCATTGAACCAGTTGCGGGCTGCTGTCTCGCTCATACCGAGAACAGACTGCAAAACATCAACCACATCGTCCTCGAAGAAGGCGGCGGAATCGCGGGCGTTGACCCACTCGTCCCCGTTGACCTCCTTGAAAGCTGCGCGGAATGCCTCCGTCTTGCCCTGCTTGTCGATGAAGCGTTCCAGCTTCGCCACCTTGAGGTCTTCGCCATAAAAGCCGCAGTGGTTATAGAACACCTTTGCAAAGACGCGCAGCACGGCGGTCTTGTCCTTGTTAATCGGTCCTTCAATGTCGATGTTGAACAGGATGGACTCCGTGGGAATGCGGACGCATTTCTGCACCGTCGCATACATCATCGGATCGTCAAACTTGTCTGCAAAGTAATCAAAGGCGTGTTTGCCGTCCACCTCTTTGTTGGCGAGAAGGTAGGAAAGCATTTTCAGGAAGTGAGATTTACCACTTCCAAAGAAACCGGAAATCCAGACGCCGATCTTATCAGTCGGGGTATCAATCGCCTTGACATAGTTATCAAAGAACGTGGCAAAATGACGCCGCAGCTCTTTGGTGATAATGTACTCGCTGAGTTCCTGCTTCAAGCTCTGCTGGTCATCCTGCGACACCTTGATAACGCCGTTGATGTCACGGTCGATGTCCTTTTGGAACATACTTTGTATTTTCATAGTGCCTTCCTCCAATTACAAAAGGTTGAATGCCCGATAGTAATGTCCGTCCAGAAACTTTCCAAACAATCCGAGGTCTTGCCCGTTGAACAATCCCGGATAAAACATGACGATGGGGATGTCCTCAAAGAGATGCTGCATGCTGTCTAGCATTTTATGAGAGCGCATAAACGGGAAGATTTTTCCCACGCCAGTCAGGAAAAGAACATCACCGTACTCATGCGGCTCATACTTCATGTATTCCAGAAGTGCCTCCGGCGTTGCGATCTTTTGAAGCTGCTTGAGAAGGTATTCCTTCCCGCGCTTTTCTTCCAGTCCATCCACGGATTTCAGAACGCGCTTATCCTCCAAGAGCTTGAGAAAAATCTCATAGAGGTCGCATTCTTTGATGTGGTATGGCGTTCCGCTCTCTGCTTTCAGCCGGGAAACGAAGTCTCTGACGATCAGCTCGTCTGCCGGATCATAGCAGAACACATGAATGCCGACTTCGTTGCTTAATCCTTTATTGGCAAGAAAACTGGGGTCGGATATTCTGTCCCGGATTCTATCCAACTCTTGCTTGATGTCGCTCATGCCAGAGCCTCCTATCTAAAGCAGTTAAAAGCTGCGAGTGCTTCGAGATCGTTATTTCTGCGGATGCCTTCTTCCAGCTCTTCACAGAGAAACAGCGGATTGAGCCGCGTCGATTTGAAGGTATCAAGAATCTCAACTTCGACCAGAACCTTCGTCAGCACCTGCTTGATCTTATTGACCGTCGACTCGCTCCATCCGGCAATATCGTCGTTCTGCTCCTGCAAGTGGGAGAAGAATACGTTCAGGTCTTTGCGCGAAAACTCGAAGTCCTGACTCCGGAACTTTTCTCCGATCACGCCGACCATGAAGGCCCAGACAATGCGGTTGTAGCGCATCATGGCATAGAGGTTGATCTGCTTTGCAATCTCAGCCGGAGCCGATAATAATTCCTGTCGGAGCTGTTCATCGTCTAATGCGTCCAGCCGCTTGTAGCAGCTTCGTACCATGCGGGCAACAAGCCGCTCGGTCGGGTATTGAAACAGATTGTTCTTTTTGATTTCTTCGATAGCGTCCTCCACGGATGTCCCGTCGAGGTAATACTTCGATGCAATGCGGATTTCATAAAAGAGGAACTGTTCCGCCGTGATCGTTCCGTTGTAAATCAGAGATCGTTCCATTCGCTTCTCCATCTGAGCCAGTCTCCTAAGCTCATTGTTATCATATCATATTGGCTGTCCCACAAAGCGGACTCTTACTTGCTTTCGTCTGCAAACTCCACGATGTCACCGATATTGCAGCCTAGGCAAACACAGATTTTTCTCAGGGCTTCCATTGACACGTCTTCGCCCTTTCGGAGTTTTGTCATGGTACTGGAAGACAGCCCGGACGCTTTGTGAAGATCGCCCTTGCTCATATCCTTATCAACAAGCAGTTTCCACAATTTTTTGTAGCTTGCTTTCATAGTTTTCACCTCAGCAAAGTATGTAAAATAAACTTAACATACATTATAGCACAAGCGAGTCTTCTGCTCAATAGAGTTTCGTGGATTTTGGGTGAATACAACCGTTTTGCACGATTTGTTCTGCGTTTGAGGGCAGGACAGTATCCCACAAGATGTTCGTTTGTCTTGCCCCTACCGCTTCCTCCGGCGGTCGCAAATGGGATGACCGTTTTGCCGGTCAGGTGATAGCTCTCAAGGAACGTATTGATAATTGTCGATGCAACATACCACCAGATCGGGAAACCGGCAAAAATCGTGTCGTACCCGAAGAGTTCTTCCGATGTTGCAGACTCTGCAACGCCCCCACACGGTCTTCCGCCCCTGCAGCGCTTGAGCACCCACATCGGATTACAGAAAATGCGCTCCCCATTCACTGCAATAGCAAGATATTTTTTCCTTTATGTCTTAACATAATATATACATATATATACAATTTGGTGTATCAGGCTGCGGTGACGCGTGATGTTCAATACTGACGCAAGCCGCAGCAAATAAAACGGAATAAATATCAGGAGGATGGATTATGGGAAGTTATCGTATGCTTTCAATGGAAGTGGAGTCGGAGGATCAGCTGCGCTGGGCTAAGGAGATGCTGATAGTGGCATCGTGGGCAGCCGGGATGGAGATCGCATTTTTTCTGGATGTCGATAAAGACGATTTTGTCCGTTATCTCAACGGAACGCTGACAGCGAAGGAACAGAAAAAGTTTTCGGCTTATTTCACGGAAAAAGACGCTCAACAAGATATAAACTGGAGTGTGGATGGTAAAAAAATCACTGCATATCCAACGATTAATGATGAATGCTTTGCTTACATAGGCGGATACTATGATATGTGTGCGAAAATTGTCACGGCCAATCCGAAGCTGGAGTTTGTCTTTACGGCTGAGTATGAGGATACTGCCATAGATGTATATTCTAAAACTGTATGCGAAGTGCAGAACGGAAAGTTCTACTATGAAACAGAGGAGTTCCATCCGTGGATCGAAGATCCGGAATATAAAGAGCAGGGCCATGTTGTCGAGGGTAAGCTGGTCAACGGAAAATATGAGTTTGAGGTTGTCCGTGAATTCAACAAAGGCGAGGGCTGCTTATAAGTAAGCTCATGCTATAAAAACCTCCGTGACGGTGCAAAACGGAAGCGCCGTCATGGAGGTTTTTGACGATATTGTTTTGGGGCACTGTGCCAGTAATAAAGTTTGCACGAATTGTCGATTCGTGATATTATATGCAAAAGGAAAAACAAATTTAAGGAGAGATTTGCCGTGGATGAGGATGTATTTGATGTTGAAATCAAAAACGACAAGCTTGAGGCACTTATTGACTGGGCATTTGACAATTGGGATAGCAACGATATTTCGTGGAGCAAAATGAGCAATCAGGAGGCTGGGGAAAAGCTTATAAGCATTTTCGCTTGTGATATGCTGATAAATGCGCACAAGGTAGGAACGAAGCTTGATTTTACATATGATACGCTCAAAAATTTGCCTTTCGCAGCGAGGCGATGCCTTCAGGGATACATGGAAAGCGGCATCTCTTTCGGAGAGTGCGCGGATTCTCTAGCACGCAGCTTGGCTGCATATATCTACTGCCTTTCACTAAATGAGCACGACTGTCCGTGGAATGTCAAGCAAATAAAGTCGATGCTTTCTTCACCGACTTTGGGACCTCTGTGGGGCGGTGCACTTTGTGTAACTACGGGAGTCAATGAGAAAAAGGACTTTCTTCTTGCAGCTCTGAGCAGTAGCTCGATACGAGTAAAAGACGGAAACGGATACATGATGATTTATGTTTCATCTATAGTAAAAGCATATAAAAAAGCTTTTGGTATCAATCTGGCGGATTACGATTTTATGGATATGGTGCTTGAAGTCGAACTGAACGACCATTAAAAATAAGCAGTCGGAGCGGATACTTTGAAGTCGGCAGGACACTTTTGTCTAAAGACGGTTCTATACAATTTAATTGACCGAAGCAACCAAGCCTTATACGCGAGGTTGCTTTTTTGCGCTCAATTTTTGAAAAAGATGCGAGCTGCTTCAAAGCAGCTCAGCACTGCCGTCGGACAGGCGGTAGAGCGCGCCGATGGCGAGGCTTATCTCGTCGATGATGAATTTTATATATCCGTCGGGCGCGTGGCTTATCGCCGCGTCTACCGCATATATTCAAAAAACTTCGCAGCACATCTGATGCTTGTGTGCTCCGCATAAATAGAATTGTACGGTTTTTAGGACAGCTAATTTGTTAAACTGTTTACAACAAGAAGCAGTGCCAAACACTGTTTTATATTTGGGAGGACATTGATATGAAAGAAAAGTATATTTCCATCACCGGTTTTAAGAACTACAGCGGCATCTACCCCTTCAAAATAGGATATCTTGTCCGCTGTGAAAAGGAAGCTGATAACCCGTATGATTCCGAAGCGATCAAGTGCACCATGCCTGTGATCGGCACCGTGGGATATGTTGCAAACAGTTACAACACCGTTGCCGGAGGTACAATGAGCGCCGGCCGCGTATATGACAAGGTCTGCAAAAAGTTCTATGCTCGTGTTTTATTTACTACTTTCACCAAAATAATCTGTCGAATTGAAGACGATGACCCCGCTGAGCTGAAAAAGGAGATCCTGAGTCAGTTTGATGATGATTGGGACGACGATGAAGATGCGGAAGCTGTGCCCGAAGCTGTCGCTTCGGCGGAAATTGCGGACTGAAAGCTGCATGCCCGCTGCGCCGTTGCTTTACAGTACCGCAAGTCTGTGATACAATTAGAAAAAATTTCATCAAAGATCTTGCCGTCGTTCCGAAAGGCGGCTCCGATGTGTAGGAGGCATATATGCCAAAATCCGCAAATCAAAAATTAAAGCTCTTATATTTAATGCAGTTGCTGCTGCAAAATTCCGATGAAGCTCACCCCCTGTCGGTTCAGCAAATGATAGACGAGCTGTCTCGCAATGATATAAAAGCCGAACGTAAGGCCATATACGACGACATAGAGTCGCTTCGCCGCTTCGGCCTGGATATCGTCGTTGCCCGAGGGAAAACGACCGGCTATTATATCGGCAATCGGACTTTTGAGCTTCCGGAACTGAAGCTCTTGGTCGACAGCGTTCAGTCATCAAAATTTATTACCGAGAAAAAGACTCTCAGCCTTATAAAAAAGATTGAGAGCCTGGCGAGTGTTTATGATGCCCGGCTGCTGCAGCGTCAAGTCTACGTCCACAATCGGGTAAAAAGCATGAACGAGAGTGTTTATTATAATGTAGACGAGATATCCGGCGCCATTTTGCAGGACAAAGTCATTCAATTTAAATATTACGACTACGCCGTCACCAAGGAGCGCAAATTCCGCAAAAACGGTGCGCGGTATGAGATAAGCCCGTTTTCACTGATGTGGGACGACGAGAACTACTATATGCTCGGTTTTGATGCCGCAGCGGATAAGCTGAAGCACTACCGAGTGGACAAAATGACGGACATATCTGCCCTTGACCGTCCGCGTGACGGGAAGCGTGAATTTGAATCAGTCGACATACCGCAATATTCCAAAAAGGTGTTCGGCATGTTCACCGGCGAGATACAAACGGTGCGGCTTCGCTTTGAAAATCATCTTGTCGGTGCCGTTATCGATCGCTTTGGCAGGGACACGATGATACCGGTTTTCGATGAAGATCATTTCACGGTGAGCGTCGATGTGGCAGTGTCGCCACAGTTTTTTGCATGGGTGTTCGGCTTCGGAACGGCGGTGGAAATACTGTCTCCGGAAAGCGTCCGGAAAGAGTATGAGCAAAGACTCGGGCTGCTGTCCGAAATATATAAATAATAAGTCGATCGGAATTTTTTGAGCTTTATGAATTTTTATAAAACGGAGGTGAGTATTGTGCTAAGCTACAGCAAAAACCAAAAAGTAAAGGGCTCGGGATATGTTATGGATATCCCCGATAACTTTACGATCAAGAAAGGCGCCGAGGGCAGAGATTTCATCGCATACATTCCTGATCCCGATGACCCCGAAGACTACTTTGAATCGGATTTCATTATATTTGCAGGTCAACCACAAGAAGCCGAAGTGATAAGTCAGTTTAAAACCATGGCTGAATTTTTTGCCATAGGTGAGGCTATGAACGCAGTAGCGGCTGTTAAACTCGGTGAAGAAGATGCCGAACATTATGCGCGGAGAGATCTCCCCGGAGTAATTATTTATTCGCTCGACCAACTTCCACCGCATGTGAATCCTGCCCTGCATGTGAATATCTTGGTCGTAATAGACGATCATATTCAGATGATGCGACTTCAGATATTCGATGTTACCAAACAGGATACGGCCAAATACAAAAAAGCAGTCAGGGAAATTCTCGATCATATGCGAGCCGATAAACCGGTAACGCTGTTGACGGAGCCGGATGCCGAAAAGTATATTGCCATGTCGGCCGACAGCAAAACCGTGACCGAATGGAACGGGCTGATTCAGGAGTATATAGACCATATAGGTATTGCCCGAGATATTCAGCAGAACATGATCGTCAATTCATTCTCAAACAATCCTGTCGGCGGTTTTGACAAGTTTAAGAAAGATATCAAACAAATGCTTAAGAATATTAGCGGAGATGTTGACCGGGAATTAGTTAAGGCCGAAGCCGTTTATACGCTGAAACGCGCCGAATATCCCGACAGTCCTTCTCTTAAGGGCATGAAGGCGGCGCTGAATAATCTGATCGACTTCGCTAAGCAGGAAGTCGATCTGCTCGGCGAGAATGTTGGGGTCAGATCCTCGATCGCGTCGGGTGTCAAGGCAAGGCTCAAAAAGCCGGTGGCGGATGTCATTGATATCATAAGCGGCGATAAGTCGGAACTAAACGAAAATGTGAAGAATGCGCTTCGAAAAGCAAAGCAAAAGAGCGAAAAGTCCGCTGCCGGCAAAAGCGGCGCAAAAGAGAAAGCTCCTTCAAAAGCCGGCAGCCAAAAGAAAACAAGCGGAGAGCCGCGTGAGCTTGAGTATCTGCCGCCGGAGCTGCTTGACGCCCTCGAAATCATGTGTAAGTGTAAGATGAATCGTGCAAAAGCGGAAGATGTACAGGAGCTGCTTAGACTGAGCAGCCTGCTTGAGGCAACCAAACTGCTGGACACACTCACGAAAAAGGATTATTTGACAAAAGAGCTCGAGAGCGGCGGCTGCTATTACACCCCAAACGAGAATGCATGTGCGATTTTATATCATACAGCTCGTCAAAGGCGTGAAAGGCGGCAAAAGCGGCTGGCAGCAGAGAAAGAAGCGGAGCAGAAAGCAACAGAATGGTCAATCATGATCGAACGTAATAAAAAAGCTGTGCAAAGCTGCCTTGCGCGTGTGGACGAATATAAAAAGCTCGTTGATGCGGAGGTTGCGGAGCGGGAAGTCGAGCTGAGAGCCAAATCGCAGCAGAATATTGACACCATCGAAAAAAAGAGGCTCGCCTGCGAAAAAAAGCTCGGAGAGCTCGGCCTGTTCAGCTTTTCCGAGAAAAAAAGCACAAAAGAGGAGATAGCGCGGCTTCAGTCCGAGTCCGATGCCGAAAAAAAGAAGTTGGAAGAGGAAATAGGCTCATTATACGCAAGCGGCACAGATGCCGTCAAATTTTATAAGCGCAGGGTAAATGATTTTCTTGAAAATCGCTATAATATATACGTGGGCACGAAGAAGCGCAGTCTAAGCTCCTTGGAAGGTCACACGCTCAGGGAAATTTTTTCCGAATATTTATCCGAACATTATAAAATAAATCAATTATCTGGCGCCAAACGAACTCTAGCTCAGATTGAAAAGATTGAGCAACAGGAAAAGCTTCTCGATTTGATGGCAGACGGAGAGGAGCGGCAGACCATGGACATTGTGGAGCCGCTTGATCTTACCTCTACCCAAAAAGCGTCTGCCATATTGAACCAGCTCGTATCGGCATCATTATTGACGAAAAGCGAAAAAAACGGAGTGCATTATTATAAGCTCAGCAATGATATTTACGAGCGTCTTGATGAGCTGCTTGAGAAAGCTCACAGCCCGTATGCCTGCTACGCCGACAACCCTAAATTTTCACAGTTGGAGTGCCCGGCAATTCCGAATCCGAAGGTGACCGTATAAAACAACACGCCCCCCGAAGACACGTGCGGTCTCGGGGGCGGTTTCAGCTTATATTTCGTAATTCACAACCTTGCTTACATAGTTAAATTCCGCGTCCGACAGATCGTCGAGCGTACAGCCCAGTATTTTTTCGCACAAAGCGTTCTGCACGGAGCCGCTCGTCTTATCCGGATCGCAGCGAATGGCCATACCGAGCTCCCTGAGAGCATCTTTTCTGCTTTCGCTCGAGATCGCATAAAGGTTAAATGCCATTTCATCGTCGCCGTACCACGGCGGTGTGATGCCGAACCCACTCATCTTACACCTCTACACTCTGATGATGTTGCCGGGCATAAGCTCGGAGTATTTTTCGTCGCAGGAGATAAATATGACCTGATTATCCTTTGCAAACTCCTCTATGAGCCGGCAAGCCTGCTTTGTGCGTTTGGGGTCCATATCGGTAAATGGATCGTCAAAAACGGCGACGCACCCGCCGTCGGGATAGAGATGCCGCAGGACGGCAAGACGGAATGCAAGAGACACGGTGTCTTTTGTTCCCTCGGACAGTATTGCCGCGGTCAGTTGGCTGTTTCCGCTCGTGATGGAGGTGTTCAGCTCCTCGCCGATCGACTCGAGCTTGATATTGCCTTCGGACATAACGGACAGATAATTTCCGAACTCTCGCTCGATATCCTCCAGCGGATCTCCGCGATTTGCATTCTTGACTTTAAGGAACACTCTGCGAATGTGCGCCCACCTTGCGTGCTCGGCTTTCAGACCTTCAAAGACAGCGTTGGCGCGCTGGCAATCCTCGGCGTATTCCTCCGCGGATCTTTCTCGGAGCCCCCGCTCCGCCTCGTAAAGAGAAGCCGTCAGCCGCTCCACGGTTTTTTCGTATCCCTCGATCTGGTTCCGCAGGGTCTCGCTGTACTCGTCGGGGTCGTTTATATTCTGGAACTCCGGCGGGATACTTTCCGAACTCGCAATGCTTATACGGAGCTTGCGCAGGGTCTCCTCGCTTGAGCGCATATCAGCCGAAAGCTTTTCGGGCGAGCCGTATTTTTCGGCACATCTTGAAATGCTGCTTGAAGCAGAGCCGATAAACCTGTCAATGGGCATATTGCAGAGCGCTTTAATGTCCGCGTCGATGATATTTGCGGCTCTCACGCTGCCGGAGACTGAGGCAGCCTCGCTCTCAAGCTCTTCCCAAGACGCTCCGTCGAGCAATGCTTCGATCCTGCTTTTGATCATAGCGAGCTCCGATGCCAAACGGGCGTCGGATTCCTGCTTTTCCTTGAGCTCCTTTACCGAGGAGACAGAGTGTTTGTCGAATATTGCGGACAGCTCGCCCCTAGACTTCTCGAGCATCGCGCCGATAGCTCCGACATCGGTATCCTTCGGAGAAAGCTCTATCGTGACAACGCCGGGAACGGAGATCTCGACCGCCTCCGTGATATCGAGCGATCCTCCGTCTGTGTTAAGAAGCTCTCCGGTGACGCAGGAGCGTATAAGGACATCGCCTGCTCCAAGCTTTTTTACCCTCGCGGAAATGTTCATTCCATGCAGCTTGCCTTCGCACTTTACAATTTCGCTTTCGAGTCCAATGGCTTTACGAACATCTTCCGCATCGACCTCGCCTATGGCGGTCAGCTTGTTTTCGGCAGCATTCCGCTGCTCGACAGCCTCTTTGACCTTGTCGTACTTTGCCTTAGTCTTGGAAAGAACTAGCTCCTTTTGCAGACTCTCGGCGGCTGCAAGCTGTTCGGTGTATCGCGGCCAGTCGGAAAGCGCTTTCTGCATATCTGCATATTCCGCTTCCGTTTTTTCAAGGAGACGCTTGTTGCTGTGCCGTTCGGCAAGGCGGCTTCGGACAGTGTCAAAGCAGTCCTTCTTCTCCCTGCACCGGTCGCGGAGACCTTTGGTTTCTGCTATGTCAGCGTTGATGCGCTCGACATTCCGTTCCGCATCCTCGGCTTCCGAAAAGGCGGCTGCCGCCTCTTCCTTTTCATAGTACGCCGAAAGGACTCTGCCGACGCCCTTTTGCCATTTGTTCCCGATGCCGCGCGCTCTGCCTCGCTCCGGCATATCGCTGTCAAAATCCCAATGCCCTTCATATGAGGTCACGATCTCGTCGAGCCTGTTTTCCATCTTGTCAATATCTATGCCGCCGGTCTCCATTACCGCCTTGGTAATAGTTCCTGCGAGCTCTTCAACATTGTCCGATGCCTTGCCGCCTAAAAGCCCGTTTAATACGGTCTGCTCTCTGCGCTGTGAGGCAAATACCAGCTCGTCATAAACCGCTTTTCCGTATTGGAGAACGCCGGCAAGGATCTCGCTTATCGTGTCCGGATCTCTGACGGTACCGCCGTCGGGCAGGGTCAGCTTGCATGTGCCGTCTCGTTTGGACCATTCCTTGGAGAGCTTATACACTCCCTCCTCGGTCTCGAATTTTATTACGCCGTCGATAGTGTCGCCCTGATATTTTCCGATGCTTTTCGGGAAATAGTTCTCCTTGAAGTCCTTATCTCTCCTTGCGTCGAGGGGGGAGCTCTGGAAAAACATACGGTAAATGAGCTCCACAAGGGTGCTTTTTCCGGACTCGTTTTCGCCGATTATCAGATTTAAGCCGCTTTTCAGATCGATCTCGCGGTCGCGCAGTCCCGCGAACTGGTCACATCTTACCTCTTTGATTTTCATGCCCGTTCCTCCTTATTCCCGAAAGTTCCTGATCAGATCATACGCCATCTGCAGCTCCTTCGGATCATCCAGCGCTACAAGAAACTGAGCGGCAAAGCCGATCTCAGCAAACTCCGAGCGTATCTTCTCGGCAGAGATCTGCTCGCACAGGCCGGTATCGTCAACTTCATATGTCAGAAACGATCCGAGCAGCGCTTCATACACCGAGTTTCGCTCCGAATATTCGGATTCCGGTATTGCGCCGGATATCGTCAGCCGTATGACCGAGTTTTTGGGCAGACCCTCTACGGCATCGCGCACCGATTTTTCCAGCCCGTCTTTATCGGTGTTTACGGGGATGTCGAAGAAGCGGACCTTTCCGCTGTTATAGCTGTGCGCCGCAACGGAGGTCACGCCGTTTTTCTTGTCCAAGGTGATGATAAAGCACCATCCTGCCGTGCGGTTGCTCAGATCGGTCTGCTCGGGAGTTCCGGGATTAAAGATCTTGTATCCGACGGCATCCTTTTCCTCGGTCAAGCCGGTGGGATAGGGGATGTGGGTGTGCCCGATGAGCCATGCATCCATGGGAATGCCGTTGAGCTCATCCTCGGACATGAGAAAGTACTCGTTTTTCATATCCGGAGTCAGTCCCTCGATAGCGCCGTGCGCAATCCCGACATGGTATGCGGCATCGTCGAGCGGGCGAGCCTTTATCCAGCCGAGGTTGTTCTTTTCGGAGTGCTTCGACTGGCAGAAGGCAGGGTAGAAGGTGATAGTTTCTTCACCGGCGTCAAAGGACAGCTCCTCAAATTTGGTGACGAGCACGATGTTGTGATCGAGCCCGTTTCTTGCTTTATCGAAATCCTTCCAGACCCTTTCTTCGCCGGTGTAGTAGTCGTGGTTTCCGGGCAAAACGATAACGCGCCCGTTAAACTTTGCGAGTATTTCCACAACGCGCCTGACATCTTCCTGCTTAATAGAGTTTATTTTGTCGAACAGGTCGCCGGTTATGACGAAAAAGTCGCAGGACTCCTTTTCCGCCTGACGGACCGCATTTTCCAGACAATCAAAACGGCTCTGAATAAGCTTGTCCTTGACATCGAGGTATCGGTCATATTTCTTTCCTATATGTATATCTCCGGTAACGAATAATTTTACCATTTTTCATCTCTCGCTTTCTTAGACTGAAAATCTTTTTACTCCGGTTTACTATCGAGTGTCAACAGTACTGCCGCCGCGCTCATTCCTCAAGCTCCAGCTTTTCGAGCTCGGCGATGATCTCCTGCTGGCGTTCGTGGAACAAAATCTCTTTGTTGTGCCTGAAATATTCCGGACAGCCGTAGCGGCTTATAAATCGCGCGCCGTAATAGCTGATGGTCAGCTCGGTGACCAGTATAAGTATTTCCTGCCCGTCGCCGAATACCTCCTCGCAGAAATTAAACACATTGGAAAGGCGCTTGCCGGTTTCCTCCGCCTGCTTTCTCAGGGCTTTAAGCGCCTTGTCGAAGGTATCCTTGGCGCGCTTGAATGCGGCGGCTCCATCGGGAGCTTCCCGAACGGCGGGCTCCAGCTCCTGCAGCATCAGAATAAGCTTCTGCTTGCGCGCACGGTCGGCGGCGGAAAGGGAAGCCGCTATTTTCCCGCGCTCAAGCTCATCCCGCTGCGACCTGATCGCTTGGCTCAGCGCTTTGCCGGCATCGGCATGCGGTGCCATGATCTCAATGCGGAAAGCCTTTATTGCGTTCATATAATCGGTCAGAAGCGTTTCCTGCTCAACGGTTTCCCGCATCTCGGCGCCGGTGGCCTCCAGCAGCAGACCGAGCAGAGCCAAACGCTCATCAAACTTCGCCACGATAGCGCGGCCCTTGATGCTGCTGCGCACGGTGCCGTCAAGAATGCTGCCGATCTGATAATCCGAGCGGTACTTGTTGAACAGGTCGTAATACACCGCAAAATCCCTGGCGATTGTCTTTTCCTGCAGGTACTGCCGCACGAGCTTTTCGTCCACCTTCAGACCGTTTTGCTCATACAGCCGTATCATCTGGCTAAGATCGTCCCAGCCGCGCGCCGTGACGAAGGTCTTGCCGCTCACGGTGGATTCTACCTTGTAGAAGTTATTCTTTTTTATCTCCAAATAGCTCAGCACCGCGGGATGCATGGACGCATTGCAGGCATATTCCTTCCACACATCAAAATCCGGCTCCACATCTACGCGCTTCAGGCGGTCCCATGTGACAATGTCAAAATCCCGAACCGAGTTGTTGTATTCCGGCGGGTTGCCGGCAGTAACGACTATCCAGCCGTCCGGCACGCGATGGCGGCCGAAAACCTTATATTGCAGGAATTGCAGCATAATAGGCGCCAGCGTTTCCGACACGCAGTTTATCTCGTCGAGAAACAGAATGCCCTCGTTTTTCCCGCTCCGTTCGATCATGTCATAAACGGAGGCTATGATCTCCGACATGGTGTATTCGGAAACATCATACTCCTTTCCGCCGTAGACCTTGTGGGATATAAACGGCAGACCGAGGGCGCTCTGCCGTGTGTGGTGCGTCATGGAGTATGACAGCAGCGCCACACCCAGCTCCTGCGCGATCTGCTCCATAATGGCGGTTTTGCCGATGCCCGGCGGTCCCATGAGGAACACGGGGCGCTGCCGCTCGATGGGGATGATGTAATTGCCCAGCTCGTCCTTGGTCAAATACGCCGTCATGGCGTTTTTTATTTGCTCTTTTGCTTCTTTTATGTTCATTAATTCGCCCCCGCTTTCTCTGACGCACGATTGAAGCTTGAGACTCGTGAACGGAGCGCTTTGACCAACTCGTTTCCCTGTGCGGCGAGAATGCTCACCTCATTATGGGCAAGCTGTTGTTTCAAAAGCGCATGGATAAGACGGTTGCGCTGATCTTTCCATATGAGTATTTCATCCAGAAGATCGCCTGAAAAGTATTTGTGCAAAAGGCTTTTCTTTTCCTCGGCGCGCTTTTTTATGTAGTTGACTTTGGATTCCAGACTCGGATCACGCTTTCTCCGATGCTTGAGGTATGCCTCCCATTGCCCCGCATGGCGAAGCACCGATTCTGTCCTGTCCTCTATAATGGCATATTCAATAAAAATGGCTTCGAGGTTGAAACCGCTTGCAAGCGCCCTGTTCAATCGCCTGAACTGTTCCTTGTAGTTTTCATATTTCAGCTGATTGCCAATACTCGTAACGCCGTCGGGTATAACGACCTCGGTCTCGCCGGACTCCGGTATGCATTTTTCCAAAACTCCGTTTTCGATCTCAAAGCTCATGGTGTTTTTCCTCTCTTATTGTCAAATAAACTCAAACGGGATGATGACCTTTTTGGCATATTCATATGCGAAGCTGTCTTTGGACGCATATATGGTGATATTGTCGCAGTTTTCAAAAGCGTCTTCACCTATGCTTGTCACGCTGTCGGGTATGGTAATGCTCTTAAGAGAGGTGCAACCGCTAAAAGCCCGCTCGCCTATGCTCGTCACGCCGTTTGGAATAACAATGCTCGTGAGGTTAAAGCAGGATTCAAAAGTTGAGTGCCCGATGCGCTTTACCCTGCGGGGGATGGTTATGCTGTTCAGGCTGTCGCATTCGTAAAATGTCCAGCCTCCTATTGCTTTTATGCTGTCGGGCAGGGTGATATTCTCGAGTTTGGTGCAGCCGCGAAATACGGATGTTCCGATGTTTGTGACGCCGTCGGAGATGATGACGCTTGTGAGCTTGCTGCAATCTCTGAAGGCTTCTTTTTCGATGCGTTTCACGCTGTCCGGAATCGTTATGCCCGTAAGCCCGACGCAGCCGGCGAAGGCGCCCTCGCCTATACTTGTTATCGTGTCGGGGATAGTTATGGACGCGATTTTTTTGAAATTCTCTTTTCTTGCGGAGGGGCTGCCGCACCTTCTTGCAAAAATAAGCTTTTCTCCCAAGGCGGTGACCGTACATTCGCCGATTCGGCTTGGAATTGTGACATGGGTCTCGCTGCCCTTATATTTGGTCAGGCAGAGCGTACCGTCCTCCAGACTCTTGTATGACCACAGTTTTTTCATATCCGCCGCATTGAACGGATCTTTCTCGAACTCATTTTCCAGGAGCTTTTCCTTATCTTCGGGTGAAAAGTGCCTGTTTTCCCAATCCATCAAAAAGGCATTGCATTGGGATGCGCCTGCTCTTATGGAATGGTCTAAAAAATCTGACCTTACATTGCTTTTCGTGATTTTTTTCGTTTCGGCAAACAGCTGCATTGCGTACGCCAGATCATTGCGGAAAATTTCAGGCAGCAGCTTTTTCTTCTGAGCGAACAGATATTTTTTACAGGCTTTCGTCTGCTCGGCGCTGAAGTCCTCCGGACTGCGAAGAAAAGTGAGAACGGCAGTAACCTTTAAGCCGCTTTTCAAAAGAATATCGGGATTTGCCACAAGGCTTGTGAGCCTGTCGCAGCCGCTGAAGGTCGTAGTTTCTGTCTGCTTCACACTATCGGGTATGGTTACGCTTGCAAGCCTGCTGCAGCCCTCAAAGGCTCGGTCGCCTATGCTTGTAACGCCGTCGGGGATCACGATACTTCTGAGCTCATCGCAGTTTACAAAGGCCAGGTCTTCTATTATTTTCACGCCTTTGGGGATAGTGACGCTCTTGAGTCTGCTGCCGCAGAAAACCAAGTCGCCTATTATTTTGACGCCCTCTGGGATGACCACCTCGGTCTCTCGGTCGTTCAGATACTCTTTTAAAACTCCGTTTTCGATCTTAAAGTTACCGATTATCTCGGAGCCTATGCCTTTCACGCGGCTTGCTGCGGCAATATTTGTCAGCTTGTCGCAGCCTTGAAAAGCACTGCTGCCGATACTTGTCACGCTGCCGGGAATGGCTATGCTCGTCAGGTTGCTGCAGCCGGAGAATGCCAGGTCTCCGATGCTCGTCACACTGTCGGGAATGGTGATGCTCGTCAGACGGTCGCAGCCGCAGAAAGCCAATTTCCTGATACGCGTCACGCCGTCGGGAATAACGACCTCGGTCTCGCCGGACTCCGGTATGTATTTTTTCAAAATTCCGTTTTCGATCTCAAAGCTCATAATTCTTCTCCTATCTTGTGTATCGCTGCGAGCGGCTTAACCACATCTCATCTTTCTGCAAGACAAGCTTGATCGCCCAGGGCGGGATACTGGGGTTAAAGTAGTCGTCTTTAATGAATACAAAGGCTGTTTCGTAGTACGGCTTTTTTTCGGGGAAAGTGCCCCAGCCATCCGTGAAATAGATAAGCCCCTTGAGGTTTTTAAACTCTTTCGCCTCCGTCAGCCGGTCTACATATTCAAATACGGGACGGAAGTCGGTGCCGCCGAAACCGCGCAGCTGCATGGTCTTCAGGTATTCGTCAAATTCATCCTGAGAGGCGATCTTTGCATCCTCCTGAATCTCCGCGTCACACTGGATGATGTGAAGGTTTATCTTGGTGAAAAAGCTCTCCTCCTGCTTCAAGATGTTATAGGTTTTTTGAAGGAATGTCTGTACCGTTTCGCCCATCACGGAGCCCGATGTGTCGATGGCTATGACAAATTCCTTGATGCGCTTGACATCCTTGTATTCGAGAGGCTCGATAAGCGGCATTTTTTTGTAAAGCTTCATACCGTAGGTGTAGAATATATAATCGAATTCATCGTCGTTTATTTTCATCGCCTCGCCCATAACGGCGAAGCGGCGAAGAAAAGCGGAATAATCGTATTTTTCGCGCGTGACTGCCTGCAAGTTTTGGGTCAGCCCCTCTGACACGCCGCCGCGCCCATTAGAGAAGGTCTCTATGTCAGTCTGTATCCGCTTTGCAACATCCTCCCATTCCCGCATGAGCGCCTCTCTTGACAGGGTCTGATTGCTGTAGTCTTCGTTCTTTTCGGTATTGTTGTCGGCTTCCGATTTTGCGGAAGCATCGGCAAACTTCACGGGAGTATACCAAATTCCATGATCATCGGCACAAAAATTTTTTCTAAGATCGCACAGCTCATCCTTGTCATAGCTTTTTTCTCGCAGGTAGTGATATATTTTTTCCGCCGTCAGCTGCTTTATATTCTGTCGGAGCTTGCTTATAAACACTGTCTGAGCGGCTTCTCTTTTGCATTTGGCACAGGCAATGTTGAGCTCGCTTATCGCGTTTTCGGCGGCAATATCGCACGCTGCATCCCACATGTCGGTATCCATCAATGTGCTCACGAATGCATGGTGGAATATGCAGTGGAACACCATGTGCAGATAATCCCGCACAATAGCATTCCTTTCGTCCTTGCAGCGCTTGAGCACCCACATCGGATTATAGAAAATGCGCTCCCCATCCACGGCAATAGAGCCGCCCTCGGAAGTATACTCAAGGCAGCTCAGCGCCATGTCCAGGAAGCGCAGATTCACCAAAAGCGTGTTGCGCGAAAGGCGCAGTATATCCCGAGCCAGCTTATCCGCTTTTTCCACATTTTTGACATTCGTCGACATACCGTGCGCTCCCTAAAATATAAGTAAAACAAGCTCGTAATGCTATTTGCTGATATTAAAATTTTACATTTTTTTATATCATACTATTCAACTAATAGCAAGAAGCCTTAACAGAACAGTGTTTTTTGTCTACACGTTTATGTTGCCGGGAGCTTTTTATCAGGTCTATCGACATTACATTATGTATAATTGTTCCGTCAAGTCGCAACAAAGTGTAATACGTATGCAAAACAGCGCAGCCGTGATAAACTCCCGGGCTGCGCTGTAATGTGGTATCTTGTTTTTGTTATTCACCTGATCTCAGCAGCAATCAAACACCATCCAAACGAATATTAATCCCATTCTCTCCAGTCGGATACATTCAACCATTCCGATACGGGTGTTTTACTGTCGCCGATGCATTGGTTAAATGAAATGTTTCGGTATGGATTATAAAGAGCATTATATTCGCGACGCTGCTTCAATATAAGTTCCTGTATTGCAGATTTAGCTCTTGACGCCGCATTTCTTTTTGGGTCTCCCCATGCTTCGTAGCAGCATATTATCATTTCGTGAATAGCGTCGTCCGTTGTATGTTCGTCAACAAACGAGGCAATTACTGAAACATACTCTGCGGGAAGCGCCTGAAATTCTTCTCGAAATCTTACGATTTCCTTAGCTGAGTAGGGTTTTCTGCAAAATCTCCTTGCCAAAAGCCTCCGTTTTCGTTTTTCCATACTAGGTAGCTTGCGGGAAAAGATATCTTGTTCCGCTTTAGAAGCTCGAACACCTCTGTGAGTTTACGCGAGCCGCTTTTTGGAAAAGCAAAGCTATCGGAGGGGTCATCGGATTCAATAAGCATAAAGTGTTTTGCATCACTTGTGAAGCGGAGACACACGGTCTTTCCTTTCAGCTTTTCATTTAAATTGCCGTTCAGGTTAAACTTCCCGTTCTCGTGAATGTTAACAGAAAGCGTATCCTTTCTGCTGGGATGTGCGTGGATTTGAACATTAAACTCCGAGACATTCAATGGTTTTCTCATGTGTAAAATTCCTTTCTGATATTAATTTGCGCTTGGCGCAAACAAAAGTATATCATATATGGAATAAATGACATATCAACCTGTCGGATTACGGTCTTATGGACATGGTGCTTGAAGTCGAATTGAACGGCTGCTGAAACGAAGCAGTCGAAACAGATAGTTTGAAGCCGACAGAATACTTTACTAAGGACGGTTTTGTGCAATTTAATTGATCGAAGCAGCCAAACGTTACATGACATGCGCCCCCCTATGGGAGACAGTGAAATAAAATACTTTACCATAAGGGGGGAGAAAATTATGTCTAAAAGCAAAGCTCTGTATGAGGAAAAAGCAGAAATGCAGAAATAGTAATAGACTACCTGGAGGGCTTCTGGGTTATTTTGAAGCGAGAGCGCTGTTACGGCAACCGCTTTACCGACGAACCATAACTTGTGCCAAGGATGAGTGAGGTGAGGGTACATATTAAAAATGCCGACAATGTGAGGCCGGACGATATTATTGATTCAAGCACAGCTCAGCGCCTCCTTTTTTTCGGACTTCAGAATGTTGTTTGTGTAGCTTTAATTTGATTCGGCGGTTGTTGTAATAGTCGATATACTCAACAATAGCCTTTTCAAACTGGTCAACGGAATCGAATTCTTCCAAATAGAACAATTCCGTCTTAAGCAGACCGAAGAAGTTTTCGACGACAGCATTATCCAAGCAGGTTGCTTTGCGAGACATACTTTGTGTAATGCCTTTTGCCTTCAGCATTCGCTGGTAGGTCTTCATCTGGTACTGCCAACCTTGGTCTGAGTGCAGAATAAGATTGTCCACTTTGTCGGGAAGTTTCTGAAAAGCATTTTCAAGCATATCCGTGATCTGCTTGAAATCAGGATGGCGGCTAAGATTGTAACTGACCACTTCTCCATTAAACAAATCAATAATCGGCGACAGGTAGAGCTTCTGTTCATTGACCTTGAATTCAGTGACGTCTGTAACCCATTTGCGGTTTGGCGCATTTGTTTTGAAGTTCCGTTCCAGCAGGTTTGGAGCTGCTTCGCCAATCTCACCTTTCCTTCTTCCAAATAGATTCGTTCCCAGTCTTGAAGTGTTTGTCTGGGAATATCGTACTCCTTGGATGCTTCGTGTAAGCTCAGTTGTTCACTGCGTATCCGTTCTATGATTTCTACTTTCTGCGTTCCTTTGTACTTGCGGTACCCTTTCGGCATATAATAACACCCCATTTCCTAAACAGTATACCATACTGTCTAACAAATGGGGTGCAGTTCAAAACTCTGCCGGATTTTAATTTATCAAATTCAGGAATTACTTCTTGCCCATGTTCATCTGGGCTGCGACCTCTGCCGCGAAGTCCTCTTCCTTCTTCTCGATGCCCTCGCCGGTCTGGAAGCGAACCGCGTCGACAAACTTGATGCTGCCGCCGAGCTTCTTTGCCGCGTCTGCAATGTACTTCTCAACGCTGCCCTGGAACAGGTCGCCGCGAACGAACTCCATCTGCATAAGGCAGTTTTCCTCATAGTACTTGTTCAGCTTGCCCATGACGATCTTTTCCTTGACCTGTGCGGGCTTGGAGGCCATCTTCGGGTCGTTGTCCATAAGCGCGAGTGCAACCTTTTTCTCCTCTGCGAGGACATCCTCGGTGACCTGAGTCTTATCCCAGAAGCGAGGATTGAGAGCTGCGATCTGCATTGCGATGTTCTTGCCGACCTCGGTAGCGTCGATGCCGCCCTCTACCGCAAGGTTTACGAGAACGCCGATCTTGCCGCCTGCGTGGACGTAAGCGACGGAGGTGTTCTCACCAAAGCGTGCGAAGCGGCGAATCTGAAGATTCTCGCCGATGGACATGACCTTCTCGGGCATGGTCTCTGCTACGGTGAGCTCGCTGCCGGGGTACTTGCACTGCATAAGTGCGTCAACGTCTGCGGGGTTGTCCTTCAGGACGACCTTGCAGATATCCTTAACGAAAGAAACGAACAGATCGCTCTTTGCGCAGAAGTCGGTCTCGCAGTTTACTTCAACAACTGCGCCGACCCCGCACTCGGGGCAGACGGATGCATATGCCATGCCCTCCGCAGCGATGCGGCCGGCCTTCTTTGCCGCCTTTGCAAGTCCCTTCTCACGAAGATACTCAACGGCCTTGTCCATATCGCCGTCGCACTCGGACAGTGCCTTCTTGCAGTCCATCATGCCGACGCCGGTCATCTCACGGAGAGTTTTTACGTCCTGTGCTGTAAATGCCATTACTTTTTCCTCCTACAGTATTTAAGAAAGGGAGCAGGGTATGCTCCCTTATTGCTTTTTATAGTTAAGCGACCTTCATAGGCTGTTCCAAGCAATTTGCCAAGAGTGCCTGCCGAGAGATTTTGAGTTGTAAAAAGGCTATCTTTCGATGGAATACTTTGTGTATTTCGAGAAAGAATAACGCATTTACGGTTCAAAAGATCCGGCAGGAATCGCAGGCGCAATTGTTTGGAGCTGCCTTTATATATTATTCCTCGTCTACCTTTTCGGCTTCTGCCTCTGCCAGGGTCTCCTCGACCTCAGCGTCGGCGCCCTGACGGCCTTCCTGAACGGCGTTTGCCATGGTGGAGGCGATCAGGCGGATGGCGCGGATAGCGTCATCGTTTGCGGGGATAACGTAATCGACCTCATCGGGGTCGCAGTTGGTATCGACTATAGCAACGATGGGGATACCGAGCTTCTTAGCCTCAAGAACGGCGATCCTCTCCTTGCGGGGGTCAACTATAAACATTGCAGCAGGCTGCTTCTTCATCTCGGTGATACCGCCCATGAACTTCTCGAGCTTCTCTATCTCGAGGTTGAGCTTGGTAACTTCCTTCTTGGGAAGGAGATCGAAGGTGCCGTCAGCTTCCATAGCCTTGAGCTGAGCGAGTCTCTTGATCCTCTTCTGGATGGTGTTGAAGTTGGTAAGCATACCGCCGAGCCAACGCGCGTTGACATAGGGCATACCGCAACGAATAGCCTCTTCCTTAACGGAATCCTGAGCCTGCTTCTTGGTGCCTACGAAAAGGATCTCGCCGCCGTCGGCTGCGATATCACGCACGAACATATAGGCCTCTTCGAGCTTCTTGACTGTCTTCTGAAGGTCGATGATGTAGATGCCGTTTCTCTCTGTGTAGATGTACTCAGCCATTTTCGGGTTCCATCTTCTTGTCTGGTGTCCGAAATGAACACCTGCTTCGAGCAATTGTTTCATTGAAATTACTGACATGTTTATGTCCTCCTTAAAGTTTTTCCTCCGTAAGGTTATAAAACCCGTAACAACGACGTTTGCTCTTCATCGCTGCACCGTCGGGCCGAACACCTCACGTGCGAATTGCCTAGCAATTATATCAGAAAAATCATCTGAGTGCAATAGTTTTTTTACCGTCCGACCCTATAACCACGTTTCCCTTAAGGTCTGTACGGTACACCCTTGCACCGACGTCTTCCAGCGTATTTAAAGTTACCGCGTGCGGATGTCCGTATTTGTTGTCGGCACCGCAGGAAATGATTGCATATGAAGGTAATACGCTGCTTAAAAAGTCATATGTTGACGAGGTCTCGCTCCCATGATGACCGACAACAAGGACATCCGCCGAAAGAAATAAGCTCCGAAGCATATTTGTCATCCGC
>OQWE01000138.1_pt1 | contig 23607 bp, 20 predicted proteins | sample 1691591 | NCBI WGS metagenome assembly OQWE01 (sample SAMN03418265, study PRJEB22391) | human gut metagenome | biome: human-gut; feature: organic feature; material: feces | host: Homo sapiens | place: Tanzania | collected 2013-01
AGCGACGGCGGTGGCAAGACCTACGTGTTTTCTCGAAAAGGTGCTCTTTTTATTGTCCCGTAAACGGTACATACGATGTCATATAAATATATTGTAAAACGTCAAAGGAGATACGTTTATATGAGACACGTTTACGACAATCAATACGAATATTTCGGGTTAAGAAAGAAATTTACGGTGCAATATCTCAAAGCGGTTTTCAATGACGAACTTTTGAAAGAACGCTTTTTCAAATGGCTTAAAAACTATAAAGAATTAAACAAAATTTCATTGAAATTCTTTAAGGAAAATGAACAAGGCATAATCTACGTTGACGAAAATTATTTGACAAAGTACGTCGATTATATTATCCCCGGAGAATATACGTTAAACAAAGATTATCAGTGCGAGCAGAGAGAAATTGCAAATTTCGTTACGTTATATAAAAAGGCGAAAAGAGATTTCAGACTTGTCGTAAAATATGCGTATCATCATCAACTTAGCAAGGACAACGACTTGGATATCGTATTTTCGCTATATACGGTTGACGAAGTGCGGGAAAAAGTTTTCGGATACCTTGAAGACGGGCAGACTTTTGCGATTGCGCTAAAAAACGTATTGAAACCTTATCGCGATTATTTCGATTTCGGCGGGCTCGATTATATTTTAGTTGACTTATTTCGTTGAATAACGCCACCTAAAATGCTATAATAACCACATAGAGGTTAAACTATTTTTGAAATGAAAGGAAAGATTTTAATAAACGCGTATCTTGACTCGCGGGAATATCTGTACGAGGCGGAAAGGCTTGTTGAAGAGTTTGAAAAACTCGGCGTCGATGTGTCTGTCGTGCGCCTTGACGAATATCCCGCGATAATTTCGGACGGAAAGATAAGTATTGACTTTTCCGCCGACTTTTTCGTGTATCTCGACAAAGACAAATACGTCCTGACAATGCTTGAAAAGTCGGGCGCGAAAGTGTTCAACAACGCGCGCGCAATACAGACCTGCGACGACAAAATGTCAACGTATATCGCGCTGTCGGACAGCGGCGTGCCTATGCCGAAAACGCTCCCCGGGATTTTATGCTACAACCAAAACGAAAAAATCAAGGAAAAAGCCGTTGAAAAAATCGAAAAGGAACTTGCGTATCCGCTTATCGTGAAGGAATCGTACGGTTCGCTCGGAAAGCGCGTTTATCTTGTGAAAAACAGGGAAGAACTGCTCATTACGCTTGAAACAGTGAAAACAAAGCCGCATTTGTTGCAGGAATTTGTTGAAGAAAGCAAAGGCCGAGATTTAAGAGTTATCGTCGTCGGGCAAAAGTATGTCGGCGCGATGGAAAGGTTTTCGGACGTCGATTTCAGAAGTAACGTCGGCGCAGGCGGCAAAGGAAGAAAAGCGGACGCATCGGACGAAATAAAGAGTCTTTCCGAAAAAATCGCAAAAATCCTGAACCTTGACTACTGCGGCATCGACTTTTTGTACAAAGACGGCGGTGTTACCGTTTGCGAAGTCAACTCCAACGCATACTTTTTCACGTTTGAAAAGGTAACGGGGATAAACGTTGCGAAGATTTTTGCGGAATATATTTTGTCCGTACTAAAATAATACAAAAATAATCAACAGAAAGAGAATATGCGAAAAATTCGCATATTTTTTTGTAAAATAAACCAAAAATTATTGTGAAAACCGCGCTGAAAACCATATATAAAGCCTTGACAACGATATGAAAGTTTCGTATAATTAAATTAAGGTCAAAGAAAGTCAAATTTTCAAAAGGCAATTATGAAAATCAGCGACGTCATCGAAAACTTCATAATCGAGGTTATGGGGGACGACAAGTGTGCGGAAATCAGCCGCAACGAACTTGCGTCCTATTTTCAGTGCGCGCCGAGTCAGATAAACTACGTCCTGAAAACCCGATTCACGACGGAACGCGGCTTCAACGTCGTCGGTCAGCGCGGCGGGGGCGGCTTTATCCGCATTGAAAAGTTTGACGCCAAAGCAGACGGATATCTTGAAAGCATTTTGCCGTCGCTTGAAAATCCGACAAGTTACACCCGTTCCAAACAAATCATTTGTCATCTTGTTGACGACGGCGTGATTTCCAAGGACGAGGGCAATTTACTTTCGGCGGCAACCTGCGACAAAGCGCTCACCGCGCCGCAGCACGTCGCCGACGTCATCAGAAGCAACATATTGAAAGAAACCATTATACAAATATTAAAGAGGTAATTATGCGAAATTCAGGCGGCCGGATTTGCGACGATTGTCAAATGCGCCCGGCAACGACACTTTCCACAATCGAACTTAACGGAAACGTATACGAAGTCGCGCTTTGCGACGAATGTTTCCGAAAACGCAACGCGGCGAGCGCGCCCGTGTATCAAGCTTTTATGCAGCAGGAGCGGGAGTGCCCGATATGTCATACCCGACTTTCCGAGGTGGAAAACAGTCAATATCTCGGTTGCAGCGAGTGTTACAACGTGTTCCGCAGCGAAGTCCTTAACAACATTTACGACTTGCACAGGACAAGAAAACATATCGGAAAACGCAAAAAAACGCCGCGCCGCAACAAGACGGTGGGGCTGTCCGACGTCGAAAACATGCGCGAGCAATACCATCTTGCAAAAGACGAAGGTCGCTTTGAAGACGCGGAAGAAATACTTGACTTTTTAAGAGGTGCCGACGATGACAAACGATAATACGAAAAACGTTGTGGTGTCGTCAAGGGTACGCCTTGCAAGAAACGCCGCGAAAATTCCTTTCCCGCAAAAGGGAATCACCGTGGAAGAAGTCGCGTATCTTGTGAAGTGCGCCGACAAAGCCGCCGATTTCGAGCATCAACTTGTGTTTATGTCCGACCTTCGCGACGTTGACAGACAAGCCCTTGTCGAAAGGCACTTGATAAGTCCCGACCTTGCGAAAAAGGATTTGGGCGCGCTGCTTATTTCGGACGACGACAGCATTGCGGTTATGATCAACGAAGAAGACCATATCCGCGCGCAGTGCATCAAAAACGGGTTCCGTTTGCAGGAATGTTACAACGCAATCGACCGCTACGACGACAATTTAAGCAAGGTTATGGACGTTGCGTACGACAGCGAATTCGGTTATCTTACGGCGTGTCTTACGAACGTCGGCACGGGAATGAGAGCGTCGGTTATGGTGTTTTTGCCGGCGATGACTTTCACGAATATGATTGAAAATTTCCTGCTTATCGCAAAGGAAAACGGACTCACTTTCCGCGGCGTGTACGGTGAAAGAAGCAACCCCGTCGGGTGTATGTATCAACTTTCAAACGCGCGCTCCATAGGGCTTACCGAAAGCCAGATTATCGAAAACGTGTCGGGCGTCGTCAGTGAAATGTGCGCGTCCGAGCAAGGTTTAAGACGCCAGCTTTTGTCAACGAGAAAAGACGAGCTCACCGACAAAGCGTACAGGGCGTACGGCATTCTGAAAAACGCAAGAATGTTGTCGTCGGGCGAGTTTATGGAACTTGTCGCATACTTGAAACTCGGCATGGCAATGGACGTAATCGAGTTTAACGACGTCAAAACGCTTGATAAACTTATTATTGACGCACAACCTGCGAATCTTGTAAAGATTGCGAAGTCATACAGTCTTAATGCGGATCAGCGCGATCTGGTGCGCGCCGCGCTTGTAAGACACACCCTTGAAAACTTGAAATAATCGGAGGCAACTATGATACAGGACAGTAAAAACGTACAAAAAATCAAACAGGAAGCGTACAACGTCGCAACGCAGACGGGCGGCGAAATCGGTAGCGAACACTTGCTTGCGGGTATCGTCGTTATCGACGGCTCGATTGCAAACAATTTGTTGAAATTGCACGGCGTTACTCTTTCAAAAATTCAGAATTGCTTCCATGCGGTGAGTTTGAAAACCGAGCCGTATTATTCGGTCAGGACAAAGCGCATTTTGTCGAACGCGCAGGTTTTTGCCGCCGAATGCGGGGAAGACGTCGTCGGCAGCGAGCATTTGCTTGCCGCAATCATTTGCGAATCCGACAGCATCGCATATACGATTCTCACGAATTCCGCGGATAACTTCGGCGCGCTTCAAAACGACGTCGCAAACGTTCTGGACGAGGAGAAAAACAGAAACTTTTCAAAAATGGAAAGAAACGCCGCTGATTCCGGCGACGAAAAATTGAAGGACGCGCTGGATAACGTCAATAAACGAATCAGAGGTTTCGGCGTCGAGGACGATAAATCCTCCCGCTTCAAAAGTACCGACCAGAAATCGCAGGGCGGCGCGCTGAAAGAACTGGAAGGCTTTGGAATCGACCTTACGCAAAAAGCGAAAGAAAACAAACTCGATCCCGTCATCGGCAGAGATAAGGAAATCGAAAGGATAATCCAGATTCTTTGCAGAAGGACGAAAAACAATCCCGTACTTATCGGCGAGCCGGGCGTCGGAAAATCGGCGGTGTCCGAAGGGCTTGCGCTGCAAATCGTCAACGATCAGGTGCCCGACGCCTTGAAAGGGAAAAAAGTATTCTCCCTCGATATGGCAAGCATCGTTGCCGGCACTAAATACCGCGGCGAATTTGAGGAAAGATTCAAGGCGGCGCTCGACACGGTGAAAAAGGCGGGCGACGTGATATTGTTCATCGACGAAATCCACACAATCGTAAACGCGGGCGGCGCGGAAGGCGCGGTTGACGCCGCAAACATCTTAAAGCCCATGCTCGCAAGGGGCGAAATCCAGACGATCGGCGCGACGACTATCGACGAATACCGTAAATATATCGAAAAGGACGCCGCACTCGAAAGGCGTTTCCAGCCTATCGTCGTGGATCAGCCGTCGGTTGACGACACGATTCTTATTCTGAAAGGTCTTCGCGACAAGTACGAGGCGCACCATAAGGTCGAAATCACCGACGAGGCAATCGAAGCGGCGGCAAATCTTTCGGACAGATACATTACCGACAGGTTCCTGCCCGACAAAGCAATCGACCTTGTGGACGAGGCGGCAAGCAGAAAAAGAATTTTTGCGTTCTCTTTACCCGACGACATCAAAAAGGCGGAAGAAAAACTTGCAAGCCTTAATTACGATATAAAAGAAGCGTCGCATAACGAGCAGTTTGAAAAAGCCGAAAAACTGAAAGTCGAAAGGGACAAACTCAAAAAAATCGTCGACGAAGGTCGCGAAAACTACGACAAGGAAAAAGCCAACGCGAAACTTTCCATCGGCGAAGAAGATATTGCCGAAATCGTTGCGGACTGGACAGGTATCCCCGTGTCGAAACTCACCGAGGCGGAAAGCAAACGTCTTTTAAACCTCGAAGACACGTTGCATAAGCGCGTCATCGGTCAAAGCGAGGCGGTGTCTGCGGTCGCAAGGGCGATAAAGCGTGCAAGGGCAGGCATTGCCGATCCGAAACGTCCCATCGGAAGTTTCATATTCTTAGGTCCTACGGGCGTCGGAAAAACCGAACTTTCAAAGGCGCTTGCGGAAGCGATGTTCGGCGACGAAAACCTTATGATCCGCGTGGATATGAGCGAATATATGGACAAGTCGAACGTGTCGAAACTCATCGGCAGCGCGCCCGGATTCGTCGGATTTGACGAGGGCGGACAACTCACCGAAAAAGTAAGGCGCAAACCATATTCGGTCGTACTCTTTGACGAAATCGAAAAGGCGCACCCCGACGTTTTCAATATGCTTTTGCAGATTCTCGAAGACGGCAGACTCACCGACAGCCACGGAAGAACGGTAAGTTTCAAAAACACGATAATAATAATGACAAGCAACGTCGGCGCAAGCGAACTTAACAGAACGCAAAAACTCGGTTTCGGCAGCGAAGACGACTACGACGACGTGCGCGACAGACAAATCAACGCTTTGAAACAGGTGATGAAGCCCGAATTCATAAACCGTATCGACGAAATCGTGGTGTTCACTCCGCTTGAAAAGCCCGACGTCGAAAAGATTGCCGACATTATGCTGAAAAACCTTGAAAAACGTTTGGAAGACCACGGCATCACCCTTGAAATTTCGGAAGAGGCGAAAGCGCACCTTGTGGACAAAGGATACGACAAGGAATACGGCGCAAGACCGATGAGAAGAACAATTCAGCGTCAGGTCGAGGACAAACTTTCCGAAGAAATCCTGAAAGGAAACATTTCGGACAACGGAAAGGTCAAAATTACTCTTGTCGACGGACAGCTTGATTTTTCGGAAGAATAAAAGGAAAAACAAAGGAAATCCACCGGGGAAAACCCGGTGGATTTGCATTTTTGTCAATTTATCGCCGCGGCGTAAGCCGCTTTCTTAATAAATGCACTCGATAACGCCCACGTCGCCTTTATGACGTTTATAAACCACGTTTACCTTGCCCGTTTCGGGGTTGAGATACAGGAAAAAGTCGTGGTCGAGAAGGGTAAGCTGATCGATAGCGGCGTCGACGGTCAGCGGTTTCAGCTCAAACTCTTTCGTGCGGACGGGTTTCGCATAAGCATTTCGGGCTTTGACGCGAAACCGCTCACGAAAGAACAAATCGACGAAGAAATGAAACTCGTCGACGAGGCAATGGAAAACGGCGCGTTCGGCGGAAGTTTCGGCTTTATGTACGAACCCGGCATGTACAGCAAAACGGACGAACTCGTCGCGTTCGCAAAGGAACTGCAAAAGTACGACGGTATCCTGACCATTCACCCGCGCGCGGAGTCGAAAGTCGCGATGGGTTATCCCCTTATCTCGAAACCGCATATCGAAATCGCGCTGGACGAAATCATCGACATTATGGAAAAGTCGAAAGTCAGGACGGAATACAGCCATCTTATTTTCGTCGGTCGTTCGTCGTGGCCGAGCGTTGAACCTATGCTCAAAAAACTGCACGACTACAACGAAAAAGGATATAAAATCGCCTACGACAACTACGCTTTCACTTACGGCGCGTCGGTCATCACAATCGTTATGCCCGCCTGGTATCTCGCAATGAGCAAGGAAGACCGAAAGAAACCTTTCAACCGTTTCAAACTGCGCGTACTCGTGGAAATGTCCAAAAAACTTCTGGGGCTGGATTTCAGCGACTTCACGGTCGCGTACATTTCGGACGACCATAAGGAATACGAAAACCGCACGATTGCGGAAATTGCTGAATCGGAAGGAATATCCGACTTTGACTGCTACTTGAAACTCGTCGACCTGTCGAACGCGCAAGGCAGACTTTACATCGACAAATACTACAACGACGCTATCATCGACAGGCTGATGAAAGACGACCTGTCCATCTTTATGACGGACGCGTGGGTTGAAGAAGCCGGCACGCAAAACGGCGCGACGTATCAGTGCTTCCCGTACTTTTTGGTGCGCGCGAAGAATAACGATATCCCCGTTGAAAACGTCGTAAGAAAAATGACGGGCGCGACTGCGGAACGCTTCAAAATCAAAGACCGCGGGTTTTTGAAAGAAGGTTATTTCGCCGACGTTACCGTTTTCGATTTCGACAACGTGGAAGTAAACCCGAAAGTCCCCGACTTCACCCCCAAAGGCATAAATTACGTTTTCGTCGGTGGCGAAAAGGTTGTGTCAAACGGCGAATATATCTCGAAAACCGCCGGCAAAGTCATACTCAAAAAATAAGGTAGGATAACTATGTGCATCGCAAAAATCGCGTTTAACGCCCTTTTCAGACCAAGTAAACGTTTGTTTACTCCAAAAACGCCGTTTGCGGAAAAGGTAATGGGGCCCAATTTCAAGCATTTGTACGACACCAGCTCAGCTGCAAGCAGGCTTGTCAAAACGTGGGACAAGGAAATTATCCCCGTTAACACTTTCGACTCTCTTACGCTTGAAGGCTGGTTTTATACCGCGGGCGAAAACGCGCGCGATACCGCCATTCTCGTGCACGGCTACAACAGCAGTCCCCTGGGCGATATGTCGGCAATAATGCAGTTTTATTTAAGACGCGGCATCAACGTTCTTCTGACAAACAACCGCGGCGGCAAAACTAGCGTCGGCAATAACATCACTTTCGGACTTTACGAAAGGCTCGACACCGCCCTGTGGGTTGACAAACTCAACGAGCGTTTCCCCGACGGCAGCATTATTTTGCACGGTATTTCTTTGGGCGGCGCAACCGTTTGTCTTATGTCCGAAATGACACTGAAAAACGTGAAATGCGTCGTGTCGGATTGCGCCTACACCTCGATCCGCGCGGAATTTGCACACAGTTCGAAACTCACCATGGGTTTCACGCCGAAAGCCACGCTGGAACGCGTTTATAAACTTTTTGCAAAAGAATTCGGCAATGCCGTCGACGACTTTACGCCGCTCAAAGCGGTGCAACACGCAAAATATCCGATACTGTTTATTCACGGCAAGGAAGACCGTTTTATCCCTGTGCGAATGGCGCACGAACTTTACAACGCCTGCTCCTCGGACAAACACCTGTTTCTTGTGGACGGCGCGGGACACGGCGCGTCGTATGCAAACGCCCCGAAAGAGTACGAATCCGCCGTGATGGACTTTGTAAACGCCCACAGATAAAACTCAACCGAATAACAAAAAAGCCACGGGATTCCGTGGCTTTCTTTTTGTAGTTTTTATAATCGTTATTCGAGTTCGGTTGCGCCGGTGTAAAGCTGATAATACGTGCCGTGCATTGCGATAAGTTCGTCGTGGGTTCCTCGCTCGATAATTCTGCCGTGATCGAGGACGATGACGCTGTCGGCGTTTCTGATTGTCGAAAGCCTGTGCGCGATAACGAAAACCGTCCTGCCTTTCATAAGGTTATCCATACCTGCCTGAACGATCGCTTCGGTGCGGGTATCGATTGACGACGTCGCTTCGTCCAGAATCATGACGGGCGGATCTGCGACGGCGGCGCGCGCGATACTTAAAAGCTGGCGTTGTCCTTGCGACAGATTTGCGCCGTTTCCCGTGATTACGGTATTATACCCTTCGGGAAGTCGTGTGATGAAGTCGTCGGCGTTTGCAAGTTTTGCTGCGGCGATACATTCTTCGTCGGTGGCGTCGAGGCGGCCGTAGCGGATATTATCCATGACGCTTCCCGTGAACAGGTTGGTGTCCTGCAAAACCATACCCAAAGACCTTCTCAAATCCTTTTTGTTGATTTTATTGATATTTATTCCGTCGTAGCGGACTTTGCCGTCCTGAATGTCGTAAAACCTGTTGATAAGGTTGGTGATTGTCGTTTTGCCCGCGCCCGTTGCGCCGACGAAAGCGAATTTCTGACCGGGTTTTGCGCGAAGGGATACGCCGTGCAGCACGAGTTTGTCGGGGACGTAACCGAAATCGACATCGTCAAGTTCGATATCCCCTTTGAGTTCCACGTAAGTGGTGGTATCGGTTTCCTTGTGGTAATGTTTCCACGCCCAGAGCCCCGTGCGTTTTTCGCTTTCGGCGATATTTCCGTTTTCGTCCTTCGTGGCGTTGACAAGCATGACGTAGCCGTTGTCGGTTTCTTGTTGTTCGTCAATCATATCGAACACGCGCGACGCGCCCGCAAGCCCCATCGTAACCATCGAGATTTGTCCCGCGATGTTGCCGATATTGTTGGAAAGCTGGCGCGAAAGCGACAGGAAGGAAACGAGAACGCCGACCGTCAGCGGATTGAACCCGGTTATACCGACGTTTTTGAACCCGGTATTGATTTCCGAAATGACCAGAAGTCCGCCGATAAACGCCAGCAATACGTACAGGAGATTGCCCATGTTGCCGAGAATCGGCATAAGGATATTGCCGTAAGTATGCGCCTTTCTGCTGTCATCGTTGAGTTTATCGTTGAGTTTGTCAAAGCCTTGTTTTGCGGCGTCTTCGTGGTTGAACACTTTCACGACTTTCTGACCGTTTATCATTTCTTCGATATAGCCTTCTTCGTCGGCGACGGCGACCTGTTGCGCGACCATATATTTGCCGCTTGCTCCGCCGATTTTCACGACGACGAAAAGCATAAGCAGTATCACCGCAACGACGATAAGCGTCAGATATACGCTGTACGTCAGCATTACGATGAACACCGCGACCAGCGTGAACGCCGACTGGAACAATACGGGCAGACTGTTGCCGATAAGTTGGCGCACGGCGTCGGTATCGTTGGTATAGGTACTCATTATCGTACCGTGCTTGTGCGTATCGAAATATTTAATGGGCAGGGATTCCATATTGTTGAACATATCTTTTCTGAAATGATACAACGTTCCCTGCGTAATGATTGCGTTAAGCTGGTTGTTTACGACAGAGCCGATAACGCCCAATACGAAAAACAAAACCATCGTCGCGCCCATTCTGACAAGCAGGACGGAAGCCTCGCTCCACGGCATATTCTGCGAAAGCGCGGGCATGATGACGTCGTCGATGAGTTTCTGCATATAGACGTTGCCGACAAGCATACCCGCCGACACCATCAGAAGGGTGATGCACATTATGATAATCTGCCAGCCATAATATTTGAAAAGGTATTTCAAAAGACGGGCAAACGTACCCTTTTTGGCGGATTGCATATTGCGTTGATTTTTCATTGCGGAAGCCTTTTTCATTGTGCGTCGCCTCCTTCTTCGTTGTCGGAGTGGCGGGTTTGCGACTCGTAAACGCTCCTGTATTCTTCGCTCGTTTGCATAAGCTCCTCGTGCGTGCCGATTGCGGCGATACGTCCGCCTTCCATCACGATGATTTTGTCTGCGTCCTCAACGGAAGCCACTCGCTGAGCGATGATGATTTTGGTCGTGTCGGGGATTTCTTCCCTGAACGCTTTCCTGATAAGCGCGTCGGTCTTTGTATCGACTGCCGACGTACTGTCGTCAAGAATAAGGATTTTCGGTTTTTTGATGAGTGCGCGCGCGATACAAAGTCTTTGTTTCTGTCCGCCCGAAACGTTCGTGCCGCCCTGCTCGATATGCGTGTCGTAGCCGTCGGGGAACGACTCGATAAATTCGTCGGCGCAGGCAAGACGACATACGCGTTTGATTTCTTCGTCCGACGCCGCGTCGTTGCCCCAGCGGATGTTTTCTTTTATCGTGCCGGAAAACAACACGTTCTTTTGCAGCACCATAGATACCGAATCGCGAAGCGCGACCAGGTCGTAATCCCTGACGTCTTTGTCGCCGACAAGAAGCCTGCCTTCGCTCACGTCGTACAAGCGCGGGATAAGTTGCACAAGACTGCTTTTGCTGGAACCCGTGCCGCCGAGAATACCCACCGTTTCGCCTGATTTGATTGAAAGATTTATGTTTTCAAGCGCGTATTTTTCAGCCTTTTCGCTGTATTTGAACGAAACGTTTTCAAAGGTTATATCGCCGTTTTCAACAGTTGTAATGCCGTTTTCGGGGCTTTTAAGCGACGATTCCGTCACAAGAACTTCTTTAATACGGTTTGCGCTTTCAATCGACATCGTCAGCATGACGATCACCATCGAAAGCATCATCATCGACATCAACGCCATTATTGCATAGTTGATAAGCGCAGACAAATTGCCGACCGTAAGTTCCTCTTCGTGCGACGTGATTATCGTCTTGGAACCCAAAAACATAATTACCGCGATGATCGTAAAAATGCACAGCATCATTATAGGCCAGGCAAGCGCCATGATACGCTCCGCCTTTGTGAAGTCGTTTCTGACCTCGGACGATACCTTTTCAAACTTTCCTTTTTCATAGTCTTCCCTGACGAAAGATTTCACGACGCGGATTGCCTGCACGTTTTCCTGCACCGACTCGTTCATATCGTCGTATTTTCTGAAAATCTTTCTGAAAAACGGCATTACGAACTTCATCATAAGCGCAAGAGCAAGCATAAGCACGGGCATCGCCGCAAGGAAAACAAGAGCGATTCTCCAATTTATACGGAAGCTGAAAACGAATGCGAAAATCAGCATCAGCGGCGTTCTTATCGCAATGCGGATAATCATCTGGTATGCGTTCTGAACGTTTGTAACGTCGGTCGTAAGCCTTGTGACAAGGCTCGACGTCGAAAACCTGTCGATTTCCGCAAACGAGAAATCCTGAATCTTATAATACATATCGTGGCGCAGATTCCTTGCGTATCCGCACGACGCCGTCGCCGCAAACTTGCCCGCGATAAAACCGCAAACAAGCGACGCAAGCGCCATCGCAAGCAGTATCAGTCCGTATTTGATAATGGGGCCCATGGATATCGACTTGCTGATTTCGTCGATAAGCACCGCCATTACCGTGGGAATAAGCGTTTCCAGCACGACCTCGCCGATGATGAAAATCGGCGTGAGAATCGAGGGAAGTTTATAATCCCTTATACTCTTTTTCAATACTTTTATTGTGTCCATCTATGCTCCTAAAAATTTTAATCGTTGTTGAGATTTCCTTTCAGTTTTTCAAGGATCGCGATAAGCGTTTCGATTTCTTCGTCCGAAATATCTTTCCAGAATTCTTTCCCGACGTCGATAGCGTCCCTGCGCGACGATTTCAGAAGCGCGCTGCCCTCGTCGGTAAGATATACGCTTTTCATACGCTTGTCGTCGCTGTCGAACACGCAGGAAACAAGTCCCCTGCTTTCAAGCCCGGAAAGAAGCCCGACGACTGTCGGGTGCGACACTTCCAGATACGTTTCGACGTCTTTTTGCGTCGATTTCCCGCCCGACTTGTCCAAAAACACCAACAGTCTGTGTTGCGAACAGGTCACGCCGTACTTCTTGAACGTCCTGATTATTTTTTTGTCGGTTTTCTCACTGATTTGCTTGATAAGAAAGCCGGCGTATTGTCTTTTATCCATGAAAACTCCGTCGTAAAATGTAGTATGCTACATATATACAACAAAGAAAAAAAATTGTCAATAATTTTTAACTAAAATTCCGTAGGAAGTTACACTTTTTTTATAAATATCGGTTGCAACTTTTTATAGTGATTATTTTTACAATAATTATAGTATCCGTTTGATACTTATTTTTCTTTTTTCGACAAGCCTTTTCTCTTTACCTTTTCAAAAGGATTTTTGTTTTTCCCGTCGATAAAACATATCAATACGTACACTGCCGACAACACGACGACCGCGCCGATAAGTACGCCGTACATTGCGCCGACGCTTACTTTGTCGCCAAAAAAATATAAGTTGCAATCAACGCCGTCCTTAACTCCGTTTATTACTTCTTTCGGGAAGCCTTGCTTTGCCATTTCGCCGTAAACGCCGTTTAACGAATGATTTCTTAAAAGTGAAGTGCCGTATGTGCCTGGAAGCAGCATAATAAAGTTTTGCAGACCTTTCCCGAAACTCGAAATCGGCATATACGCGCCGCAAATAAAACCGTAGCCCGCCGATACTATCGTACCGATGCCCGCAGCCTGCCCCTGCGTCCTTAAAAGCGCATTCACGACGCTTGACAACGCCGTGCCGAAAGCCGTCAGCAGGAACACGTCGACGATAATCAAAACGACGTCAGAAAAACTCATATACCAGCCGCTCGCCGCAACGTAAATAAGCCCGGCGGCAGTCGCCGCATACGTTACGATAAGCGTCGTGAAAAAGGTTCCCGAAAAGTACGACGCCGCGATTACCGATCGCTTTGCAGGCGACACAAGCAAGTCTTTTCTCGCCCCGGTGATGCGGTCGTTTACCATAAGCGTATTGCTGCAAAACGCAACGGTCACGCAACATACCGCAAGAAGCGACGATACGAGTTCCCCCGCAACCATTCCGCTTATCAGTTTTTCGGGGACGGAAACGCCGTCCGGCAACGCCGCAACAAACGTGTTCCTGTAAACCTTTGCCAGAAACGTGACGTACAAGACAAGAAGTATCACGGGCGTGATAAGCGACGTGAAAAACATTCCCTTGTCCTTAAAAAACACCTTTATATTTCGTTTCGTCAACGCAAGAAATGTTTTCATAATGCGCCTCCTTCGGGCTTTTTGCCCGTGACGAACAAAAACACGTCGTCCATTTTGCCCTTTGTTATTTCAAAATCGGTGAACAGCGCGGGGTTTTTAATAATTAAATCCCGTGCTTCTGCCGTGTCTTTCACGGACACTCTGAACGCGTCCCTGATTTTTTCGTACGGAAGCCCCAAAGCCTTGACTTTTTCTTCTTCGGCGTTATAAATCGTAACGAAGTCGCCGGTGTACTCGTTTTTGAGCGAAAGCGGCGTTCCTTCCGCCGCGATTTTCCCTTTGTCGAGTATCACGACGTAGTCGGCGTCCGCCGCCTCTTCCATATAATGCGTCGTGAGAAACACCGTCATATTTCGACTTTTACGAAGGTTTGTTACGACGTTCCAAAGGAGTTTGCGCGCTTCGGGATCGAGCCCCGTCGTCGGTTCGTCCAGAATTAAGATTTTCGGATTGTGAATAAGTGCGCGCGCCACGTCGACTCTTCTTTTCTGTCCGCCCGAAAGTTTTTCAAACGTTCTCGGCAACAGTTCTTTGAAGTCCAGCATTTCGGAAAGCGCGGCGATTCTTTCTTTTGCCGCTTTCCCAGTGATACCGTATAAACTCGCGCGGGACATAAGGTTGTCTTTGACCGAAAGTTTCGCGTCAAGCGCGGACGTCTGATATACGACGCCGATTTCTTTCGTGATGCTTTTCATATCGTTATCGACGTTCATACCGTCGATTATCACCTCGCCGCCGTCTTTTGAAAGGGTACCGCACATTATGGATATCGTCGTTGATTTTCCCGCGCCGTTCACGCCGAGAAACGCAAACAACTCCCCTTCCTTCACGACAAGCGACAAGTCGTCGACGGCGTGCACGTCCTGAAACGATTTGTCAAGGTTTTTAATTTCGATAATATTTTTCATGTCTTTATACAACCTGCCCTACGTTTTTACGGTAAGTCTTGTAAAAGGGGAAACCCTTTGCGGACTTCCCCAAACTATCTTTTAACGGCGGAATTTACTTTTGATCGCGGTCGAAAGCCTCGATTGCGGCAAGCGCGATGTCAAGTCCCAGCGCAAACGTTTCGGGTATCATCTGGTCGGGCGTGTCGCGACGATTGTGATAATACGGCGCGTATTTCGGATTTTGTCCGGCAACCGCCGCCGCCTTAAATCCGCCCCTTGAAAACGCCGCCGCGTCGGACGCGCCGAAAGGCACTACGCCGTGAGGCAACGGGTGATTTACGTCGGGATCGTTGCACGCTTCGTCCAGAAGCGCAACGACTTCGGGGCTGTTTTTCACCATGCCCGTCATGTCGCGGTGATAAATCGTCATATAGTCATAGTCGCGCATCGTGTCGAAAGCGATAATGTATGTTTCGACGTCCTTGTTTTCGCCTTTATGGCGTTTCGTGAATGCGGTTGCGCCGCGAAGCCCCGCTTCTTCACTGCCCGTAAGCAATGCACAGACTTCGGTGTTTTCATATCTGATTCCGCTTTCTTTCAGACATTTGAGCGCGGACACTGCGACGAATACGCCAGTAAGGTTGTCGTTTGCGCCGGGGGACAGCACCTTAAAGTTGCAAACGAAGAAAAGTCCGATGTACGCAACGACGGTGCATGCGGCGAAAATCACACTCCAAAGCGGGGTAACGCCTTTTGCGATATTGATTGAAAAAATGACGATCGACGCGAGCGCGCACAGCAAATCGACCGCAAGTACGCCGACCATAACTTCCTGTCTTATCTTCATAAGCGTCCATTCGTACGCGCTGTCGGTGTGGCCGTTGATGATGATACGGCGTTTTACGTCGCCCGTCGGTTTATACTTCGCATATACGTTGCACGACGTCGTTTCCGGCAAAAATTTGTCGATGAACGGCACGTAGAACAAGAATTCCAGCACGACGATGACAATGGATAAAACCGCAAGTACCAGCGAAATTATCCTTACCGCAAGCGTCAGCGCGGGATTGCCGACAAGCGTCAGCAACTGCAAAAGCGCGCCGATAATCAAAAATACGCCGATGATTTTCGTGAATCCGACAAGCGCGTGCCGCGACACTTTGAAATCTTCGATTGCGCTTTCGTCCGCCCAGCCGTTGGTGTCGATCTGGTTTTTGATCCATTCCTGGGCTTCCCGTTCTTTCGGCATGCCCGATTCGCGCGGGCCGATGTTGGTGCAGATGTCCGTGATTGCGTTCATGCTGTAATCGACGGCGTTTTTCCGTATCTCTTTTGATACTTTCATGACAATTCTCCTTTTTTCGGACAGTTTTGTCCGTTATCCCTTTTTATTCGTTAATAAGCGACAGCACGTCGCTTGCAACCTGATTTAATCCCGTGTTTTCTTTCAGGACGTTCAGCCCTTTGAGTGCGCGAATGGCCGCGTCGATATCGTCGGGGAAAATGCTGTCCGAAAACACTTTTATGTCCTTGATTACGCCGCCCGACAACGTGAAACTCACGTCGACGTATCCCCAGGAAAACCTTTTGTACTTATGACTTTGAAGTTTCACGTCCTTTCCGTACAGCCATAAATCGTCGGAATATTTTTTGTAAAATTCGTCGGTTTTCTTTTCGTCCACGGCGGAATTCTCCGTCCGCCGCCCGTATTTCTCGGTTAAAACGTCTTTCATCGCCTGCTTTACGGCTTCGACGTCGATACTTTCGTCAAGGTCGTGAAGATTTACAACGCGCGACTTTACGCTCGCAACGCCCTTGCCTTCCAGCTTGTCGGGTTTCACGTTCAGAAAGTCGCTCATTTTCGACGTGTCGGCGGATATTAAAATCGTACCGTGATGCAACGCCGCCGTCTGTGTTTTGAGATATGCGTTGCCCGAAAACTTTCGCCCGTCGATGACGATGTCGTTTCGTCCGTTGACTTCCGCAAAAAGCCCCAGCTTTTTCACCGCGCGGATAATAATATCGTTGTTCTCGTTCACGTCGTAATCCGAAAGACTTGTTATGAACGAGAAATTGAGATTACCTTTGTCGTGGAAAACCGCGCCGCCGCCCGTCGGACGCCGTGCAAGGAAACCGCCTGCGTCGTGGAGTTTTTTAATATTCACGTCAAGGTATGCGTTCTGGTGTCTTCCGATGACGACCGTGTTGTCGTTGCGCCAAAGATATACGATAAGTTCGCCGTCTTTCGCTGCGTCCATAAGCGCGCTCTCAACCGCAAGATTGTAATGCGGATTAAACCCGCTTGTTTCAATATATCTTACTTTATCGTACGTTTTTGCCATATAAACAAGTTATTTTGCGGTATTATTTAATTTCAAACAAACCTTCGCGCACTACTTCGCAAACGGTCGGATGCGGGAAAACGAGTTTTCTCGCGCGGTCGATATCCACCTTCATATCAATAAGATTCGACACCGCGACGATATACTCGGACGCATAATTTCCTACGACGCTCGCGCCGATAAGCACGTTGCTATCTTTGTCGTAAACAAGTTTCAGAATCCCGGTGTAGTCGGTGTTTTCCGCGATATATCTGCCCGAATACATTAAGGACAACTGCACCTCGTCGGCGTTTATTCCCTTTTCGATCGCCGCCGAAAGCGTGTATCCTGCCGAAGCGACCTCGGGAGTCGTGTATATCACCGACGGTATGGAGTCGTAATTCATTTCGTCGGGAACGTTAAGCATATTATTTACGGCGACTTCTCCTTCTCTGTACGCCGTGTGTGCAAGCATCGACTTTCCGTTGACGTCGCCCGCGGCATAGACGTTTTCGACGTTGGTTTTAAGACGGCTGTCGGTAACGATTGCGCCGCGCTCGGTTTCGACGCCGATGTTTTCAAGCCCGAATCCAGTTACGTTTGCGCGACGACCGACCGACAACAAAATTTTGTCGGCAAGTATTTCTTCTTCGCCGTTTTCGGTCTCGACGACCGCGCCGTTTTCGGTAATCTCTTTGACCTTTGAAGAAAGACGGAATTTTACGCCCTTCTTTTCAAGCGCTTTTTGCAAAACCGCGCTTACTTTTTCGTCGGTTGCGCCCGCGATCTTCCCGAGCATTTCGACAACGACGACGTCGCTCCCGACCGACGAATAATAATCCGCCATTTCAAGTCCGATTACGCCGCCGCCCATAATAAGCAGTGTTTTCGGGATTTCGACAAGGCTCAGCGCCTCGCGGTTGGTTATCGCAAGCCCGCTTTCAATCGCTTTGTCGACGCCCGGGATTTTCGGAATAAACGCGCTGCTTCCCGTTGCGATAAGTAAAAATTTTGAATTATATCCGACGTTTTCGGATTGTACGACGACGCCGTTCTCGTCGCGGCAAAGTATCTTCGCCTCCGCCTTTACGACGGTAACTCCCGCGCCTTTCAATTTCGCGCGCACACCCGTTACAAGACGTTTTACAACCTTGTTTTTTCTGTCGACGACGGCTTCTTGCGATACTTCGCCGTCGCCCGAAAACTTCACGCCGTAATTTTCGCCGTGCTTAAAATAATTCAGTACTTTCGCGCTGTTCAATAATGTTTTACTGGGAACGCAGCCTTCGTTCAGACAAACCCCGCCGAGTTCGTTTTTCTCAAACAATACGACGGACAATCCTTTTGACGCGGCGTATGCCGCGGCGTTGTATCCGGCAGGACCGCCGCCGAGTACCGTCAAATCAAAATTTTCCATAAACCCTCATAATTTTCGTAATATATTCATTGTACGGGATAAGCGACGAAAAGTCAATTTATTGACTTTACGAAAAAAATTCCTTTGCTGTCATATTGACAGTCATTTTGACTTTTGTTGAAAATTTTGCGCTTGACAACCGCCTTTTTTGGATATATCCTTATATTTATGAAAACAGCAGCGATAATACTGAACACTCCCGACGAAATCGGGGAAATTACAGAGTCCGACGTTATTTGCGCCGATAACGGATTAAGCCGTATTCACGTTACCCCCGTTGCGGTCGTGGGCGACCTGGACAGCCTTGAAAACCGCAAGGACGGTTTGAACTACGTCGTCTTCCCGAAGGAAAAGGACGAGACCGACGGGCAACTTGCCCTTGACTACGCAAAAAGCGCGGGTTACGATGCCGTTACCATTTACGGCGCAACAGGCGGCGACATAGGTCAGATTCTCGGCAATATCGGCCTACTGAAATATGCAAAGGACATAAAAATCGACGCCCGTATTTCGGGCGTCGGATTCGATATTAAACTTCTTGAAGGAAAGGTTTCCGACACGGCTTTTGAAGGCCAGAAAATTTCGCTGTTTCCGTTTTTCGGGGACGCACTGGTTACAAACAGCCGCGGGCTTTATTATCCGCTTGAAAACCTTCTTCTTTCCGCAGGCACAAACCGCGGTCTTTCCAACGTTGCGACGGCAAACGAAATCTCGTTTACCGTCGAAAGCGGAATTTTACTTATGATTAAATATTATTAAGCGGCTTTGCCGTCCGCGTTTTCGTCGGACGTGTCGCCACTTTCGATTTCGTCGGCGGATTCTTCCGTCGATTTTTCATTTACAAGGCGCACAAAACTCTTACTGCTGAACAGCAACAGCGCAACGACGATAACTATTGCGACGTCTGCGAACGTGAACGTGTTGTACAAAAATCCCCACGCTGCCGCAGAATATCCCGAGGGAGCGTAAGACGCGAATGCGAAAATGCCCGAGAACACGTGCGAGAAATATCTCAGCGTACCCGCAAGAATTGCGCCGACCGTAAATGCGGCAGCGGGCTTTTTGATGATGTTGAGTTCCTTGAAAATTCCCGCAAGTCCCGTCATTGCAAAAGCGATCGGGTAATCCAGGAAGAACTGCGCGGGGTGGATAATCCACGGATCCTGTATTGCCTGCAACACGCCGTAAATCGCACCGACGATAATACCTTTTCTTATGCCGAACATATACGAAAACAGCATAAGCGGAAGCATCGACGCAAGGGTTACCGAGCCGCCCTGCGGCAACGCGAAAAACTTTACGTAAGAAAGCGCGAAAGAAAGCGCGACGGAAATTGCGGCATACGCCATCTCACGCGTGGTGAACGGACCGTTGCGTTTCGAGAAAACGGTTGCGGCGACGACAAGGATAAGAACAAGCACGATTGCGCTGATATAAAGCCCTGCCTGCGACACGCCTTCGTAATCTCTGCCGACTTTTTTGAAGTGCACCGCCAAAAACGCAATACTCACAATCACGGGGATTAAAATCAAAAACAGCGCGATAAACTTAAACTTACGCATAAACTCGGGTTTTACCGTGTTTATTACGTAGCCCGCCGCGACCAGCGCGAACGCCACGATAACAATGCTCATTATCGGCCAGAAAACTTCTTTTACAAAGCTTCCGCCCTGAACGTCGTCGCTGATTTTTAAGGTAAGCATCGTAACTACGAAAGTCGTCGCTACGCCGAAAACGAAATACTTCACGCTTTTCATAAACGGTTGAAGTTTTTCGGGCTTCGCTTTCTTCAAAAAGATTGCGGCGATTACAACAAGCGCGACAAGCACGATTGCAAAGTAAAAAGCCGTAACACTGAGTTTCGACACGGTGTCAAGAGTGTTGAACGGCTCTTTCAAAATTGATGTGAATTTCATATTCGCTCCTTTGCCGGGAGGAACTTTTCTCGTTAGAATAAAAAATCCCAAAGCGATTACTTTGAGAACGAGTGGACTGGCTTCCTTTCGTGAGTTCTAACTCAATCAAGTTCAGAGGGTGTAATCTCAGGCGCGACGCGCCACCCCTAGCAATTAAATGTGATACCTAAATCTTACAATCAAATGAAAATACTGTCAAGGGTTTTGAAAACGATTTGCAAATATTCAAACATTATTGTATAATCGTTCAGAGGTGGATTATGAAAGTTGCAGTTATTACGGGCGCATCCCAAGGAATCGGGAATGCCATTGCAAAAAAATTCTCGGAAAACGGATACCGCGTATTCAATTTGTCCAGAACACCGGCAGAAGGCATCGAAAGCATAAAAACCGACGTATCCGACCGTGAAAACGTGTTTGACTCGATCGGCGAAGTCGTAAAACGCGCGGGGCGTATCGACGTCCTTGTCAACAACGCGGGATTCGGCATTTCGGGCGCGGTCGAAGATACCGACGAAAGCGCGGTACGAAAGATTTTTGACGTCAATTACTTCGGCACGCTGTTCGCGACGCAGGCGGTTATCCCCGTTATGCGCGAAAACGGCGGCGGCACGATAATCAATATGTCCAGCGCGGGCGCGCCTTTGTCGCTGCCTTTTCAGTCGTTTTATTCCTGCACGAAATCGGCGGTGTCGTCGCTTTCCGAGGCGCTTCGTATCGAACTTAAACCGTTCAATATAAAAGTTTCGACAATCCTTCCCGGCGACGTCAAGACGGAATTCACCGCCCGCCGCGAAAAGAACAAAAGCAACAGCGTTTATTACGGCGAAAGAATCGACAAATCGGTTGAAAAGATGGAGCGCGACGAACAAAACGGAATGTCGCCGTCGGTCATCGCGAAAATCGCCCTGAAAATCGCAAAATCGAAAAATCCGCCCGTGTACGTCGTGGGCGGCGCGTCGTATAAACTGCTTGTGGGGCTTTCAAAAATCTTGCCGAAACGTCTTGTCGTCTGGGCAATCGGAAAACTTTATGGATAATGCATAAACAAAAACTGCAACGGGCGTTGCAGTTTTTTATTTGTGCTTTTTAAGAATTTACTTCTCTGTTTAGTCCTTCTTTTTCTTTTTGGCGTAGCTTCTCACCGCGTACGCGATGTTGGTCATATGGTCGGCGACACGCTCCGCATTGGACGAAAGACTCAGATAAATCGCGCCGACTTCGGGCGTACATTCGCCCTTGTTCATACGCTCGATATGGTGTTCGCCCATTTCTTCTTTTTGTCTGTCGACGCTTTCCTCGTACTCGTTCACCTTGTCGATATAATCAAGAGTGACTTCCTTATACGTCTTCATTACCTCGTCGTAAAGGTTTGTAATCGTCGCTTTAAGCGTCTGAATTTCGGAAATTGCCTTCGGCGAGAACGTGAGTTTGTCCGCCTCCATCTTTTCGGCGTATTCCGAGATATTTTCGGCGTAGTCGCCGATACGCTCGATATCGCTTACGGTGTGATACGACGTACTGATTAAGATTTTGTCGTCTTCCGAAAGGTCGACCTGCGACAATTTCACAAGATATTTCGTGATTTCACGGTTAAGGAAGTTCAGACATTTTTCGTTTTTGGCGATTTCGTCGATGACGTCGGACACTTTGCCGACCATAACCGCGTCCATACATTTGTCGAAGTTTGATTTTGCGATTTCCGCCATATTCACGATTTCGTTTTTAAGCTGCGCGACCGCAACCGGGGGCGTTCTCAACAAACGCTCTTCCAAAAAGTACAGGTGCGGCTCGTCGTTTTTGTCGTCCGTTTTTCTCTCGGGAACGATTTTTGAAACGAACTTCACAAGCAGGTTCATAAACGGCAACAGTACTATGGTGGTGGTTACGTTGAAGAAAGTGTGCAAAAGCGCAATTCTCATCGCGGGACTTTTAATCGGCATAAACATCTTCGTAAACACGCCGGAAATGCTCACAAGCCCGAATATCGTCACGCCGATCACGTTAAACATAAGGTGGATTACGGCGGTGCGACGCGCGTTCGTACTTGTGCCGACCGACGCGATAAGCGACGTAATACACGTTCCGATATTGCTTCCCAAAATTATGTACAGCCCTTGCTCAAACGACAACAGCCCTGCAACCGACATCGTAACGACGATACCGCTGACCGCCGACGACGACTGGATAAGCGCGGTGAACAAAATACCGAACAATAACAGCAACGCAGGGTTTGAAACCTTTGTAAGGAACGCGCTGATTTTGTCCGACTTCGAGAAAATATCCATGGAACTTGTCATGACCGAAAGCCCGACGAATATCATACCAAGCCCCGTGATAATGCCGCCGATTTTTTTGACCTTGTCCTTTTTGGTCAGCATTATTATCAATGCGCCGACACCCGCAAGAGCCGCAAAAATTACCGTAAGGTTGACGTTTGCAAACCCGCCCGCGCCAAGCGCAACGATAAGCGCGGTCGACGTCGTTCCGATATTCGCACCGAAAACAATCGACGCGGCTTGCGTCAGAGTCATCAGCCCGCTGTTGACGAAACCTATCGCCATAACCGTGACCGCCGCGGAACTTTGTACGACCGCCGTCGTCACCGTTCCTATGCCCACTCCGATAAGCTTCTTATTCGATATTTTGGCAAACATTCGCTTGATTTCGTTGCCGGCAACCATTTCAAGGCTGTCGCCCATCAACTTCATTCCGTAAAGGAAGACGCCGATACCGCCAAGCAGGGACAAAAACGCATAAAATATGTCAAGCCAATTCATTTCAATTTCGGTTGGACAAAATTTGCCCGATTCTCTCCATTATAATAAGTTACTTTCTATATTATATATAATATGTTGATTTATGTAAAACAGATTAGGTTGTTTTCGACCATAAAATTTTGCGATTCAAAAAAAATTTTTGCGGTTTTCATCCACGTTATGCGACAGTTTTATCATTCATGACAAAATGTTTCCATCGTACGGCTTTCATTAAAAATTTTATTATAGTAATCATCAGACATAAACAAATAATGTTGGAAATACTACACAAGCTCCAACACAAAGCACAACAGGTGGTTCTACAAACAATAGTTACAACAATAACTATGCACCATCGACTCCAAGTGTAAGTTCTTCAGCTATTGCGGCTGCAGCTAGAGCACAAGTAGGAGCAAGTCAAGATTGTACAATGTTAGTCACAAATGCTTTAGCCGCTGTAGGAATTAATTTC
>OQWE01000143.1_pt1 | contig 23453 bp, 18 predicted proteins | sample 1691591 | NCBI WGS metagenome assembly OQWE01 (sample SAMN03418265, study PRJEB22391) | human gut metagenome | biome: human-gut; feature: organic feature; material: feces | host: Homo sapiens | place: Tanzania | collected 2013-01
AACTTGAGCGATATTTTTTTGACGTGTATATACTAGCATCGCGGATACGCTTACGTAAAAACAACGAGTTATGTCGTTTTTTCGTTTTATACTGCGATAAATCTGCGACAAAGTTAAGGGATCAAATAATATTGTGGAGGATCAAATATTGTTGCGTTTTTAACGGATCAAATAATAAAACATTCTTCTATTTATATCATAAATATTGCAAAACAAACTGCAAAACAAAAAAAAAACTCTAACTTTGTCCTTAGCAATCATTGTTTGTTATGTTATTTTTAATTAGATTATGAACAATCTTGAGATAAAACCTATTTCCGACTTACTGAAACAGTCGTTCTGGATTCCATCCTATCAACGAGGATATCGATGGACACCTCAAGAAGTGACCGATTTGTTAGATGACATTCATGATTTTCAAAGCAACTCAATAGCAGAAGAAACCGATTTCTACTGCCTACAGCCTCTTGTCGTCAAAGAAAAAATCAACCAGAAAATCAAGGAATCGGTCGTTAAGAGCATATGTGACATTTCTGTCGTGGAAAACAATGACTTCTTTGAAGAAGCAAAAAAGATCCTTCAGACAAATGCAAAATGGGAAGTGATAGATGGTCAGCAAAGATTGACCACCATCTTTCTCATACTCAAGTATCTTGAAAGCGACAATCCCTACACATTGGAATACGAGACGCGGACGGAATCATGCGGAGGCGTTTCGGCCAGTGATTTCCTAAGTAATATCAATACAAATGAATATAAGGATCACTGCTATGACTCCATCGATTTCCACCACTTCCATGAAGCCTTTAAGGCAATCAGTACATGGTTTGAAGATGGTAACCATAAGAATCTTCGGACAGCGTTCCATGATACTTTATTAAATAAAGTTTGTTTCATCTGGTATAAGTCGGAAGGTGAAGATGCCATCAAGGTCTTCACGCGCCTGAATGTGGGCAAGATATCACTTACAAATGCCGAACTCATCAGGGCCTTGTTCCTGAACAAGAGCAATTTCAAAGATACTGACAAAGAAACGCTGCTAACACAACAGGGGAAAATTGCCAGTCAATGGGACGCCATTGAATACACCCTTCAGAACGATGAATTTTGGCTGTTTGTCCATCCAATCGGCTACGAACGTCCTACAAGAATAGATTTCATCTTCGACATCATTTATCAGCAGGACAGGTTGAATATCGGCAAGGATAAATGCGGTAATGACGACGATCAGACATTCAGATACTTTAATAAATACTTCAAAAGCAAAGACAAGGTCACTGAATTGGGAAAAGTGGAAGAATGTTGGAAGTTGACCATAAACATTTTCAGAATCCTCAAAGAGTGGTATGATGATGTAGCTCTATACCATTATGTAGGCTATGTCCTCGACTGCAGAATCAAGAACCTGCCCGAGCTCTTCAATGATTGGAAAGAAAGCAAAGACAGGTTTGCCTTCACTGACCACCTGAAGGCAGCCATCAAGGAACATCTGAAGAAATGCTATAATTCAGAACTAGGATTGGAAGATACTGTCTATGAGACAAAAAACGGATTTGGACCGAAATCCAAATGCCGCGACATTCTCCTCCTTCATAACATCCAAACGGTCATCGCTCAGAACAATGAGCTCAAGAACGGTGGTCAATATTCACAAGGAGTGTTCTATAAATTTCCATTCCATCTTTACAAGAAAGAGAGTTGGGATATTGAGCATATCGACTCCAGCACAGAGAATCCATTGGAAAATGTCAAAGATCAGAAAGAATGGATTAAATATTCGATGATTGGTTTGCCGAATGAGGAAAAGGAGAAAAAAGAAATCCTGTCGGCGGCAACAGAATTCCTAAAGAAAAAGAAAAATGAAATCAAACAAGAGGACTTCGACAAATTGAGAACAAAGATCATTGGTTTTCTTAAATCCAACACAACATGGAAGGATCCTATCAACGATAAGAACAAAATTTGGAACTATGTTCTTCTTGATAGCAGTACAAACAGGGGATATGGCAACTCTATCTTCCCTGCCAAGCGTAGAGTAATCATCGGCAAGGATCGAGGTGTCAGATATCAAGTTGATCCGGAAACACTGGAGGTATCGCCTAGACCCGAAGAAGAGAAGCAGATGTCTTATCTTCTGTCTAAAGGAATCCTGCAAGAAAAAGAGTCTGCAGAATTGGAAGAACTCAGAAAAAAGTATGCCGCTATTGCCTTTATCCCTCCATGTACCAAGAATGCATTCATGAAATACTATAATACGGAGCCTAACGACCTGCTCTCATGGGGACCAGAGGATGCAAAGGCATATTTAGATAACATCCTTGTCTTACTAAATGATTTTCTAAAAAAATGACAAATAGGCAAACCAGTCAAGCCCAGAAGCTCACACTATGGGAAATGCTTGACAAATACAATATAGAAATTCCTAAAATCCAGCGTGACTATGCACAGGGACGAAAGGGGAAAAACGAATTGCGACGTGCTTTTCTTGGAGATTTATACGATGCACTTGTGCGCAGAAAGAATGATCTGAAGTTGGATTTTGTCTATGGTACAGAATCCAACAAGACTCTGCAACCTTTAGATGGTCAGCAACGCCTCACCACCCTGTGGCTCTTACATTGGTTCGTTGCTTTTAAAGCAGGGATTCTGGCTGACGAAAAGCATTTTGAGGAGCGTAAGAAGTTGAGGAAGTTCACATATCAGACCCGAACATCCTCCGCCGACTTTTGTGCCTCCTTATGTGACAAGATTTTCCCACAAGACATAGTAAACATTACAGAATATATCAAGAAACAGAACTGGTTTTTCTCAGAATGGAATCAGGATCCTACAATACAGGCCATGTTGCGGATGCTCAGCGGCACACCCGGCAACAATGACGGCATTGAACCTGTATTCGGCAGTGACGATGCCACCCAGTCGTGGCAGATTCTGACCAACGACTGCCCAGTATATTTCTATAACCTCAATCTATCTTCTTTGAATCTCTCAGATGACCTCTATATTAAAATGAATGCCCGTGGAAAAGCATTGAGCGATTTTGAGAATTTCAAGGCCGACCTTATCGGATATCTCGCATCTCATAAGGAAACCGATTGGCAAGAACTATGTGATGTGCAGTCGGGTTATCCTATCATGCTCGATACAACATGGGCGCAGATCTTTTGGAGGCAGAATGTGGAATTTTGGAAAAATGAAGAGAACAAGGCTGACAAAGATACTGTTATAGAATTCAAGATCGATGCTCCTTACTATGCTTTCTTTAACAGAGTTTTTTTGAACAGTCTTATCCTGGAACCGGAAACGAGTTCGGATAAACCGTCCAATCCTGATGATGATGAGTCCTCTTTCCGTTTTTCGGGAAACAGCTTGGAAAAGGGTGTGAACGAGCACTTCAACTATCTTTATGGTCCAAAAGAAGGCAATAATGCCCATGATGAGAAGATCGAATACAACTCTTTTGACAAATACTGCTATCTGCCAAGTGGAGAAATACCTCTTTCAATTTTTGTAAGCATCAGAAAAATACTTGACAATTATTCTTCTGTTGGAGACAGAAAACTCAATGATTTTTTCCCAGAACGTCATAAAGACGACAATTTTGAATTTATTCCTACTTACAAAAAAGGAGATGATGGTAAATACACTATAGCTCCAATCGATCAAGTCAACAGGGTTGTGTTCTATGCGGTCTGTACCTATTTGGAAACAGGTGAGTTTGATAAGGAATCGTTCGCTAGATGGATGCGTGTCGTGTGGAATATTATTGACGACACTGAAATTTCTACGATTTCTGCAATGGTAACTCGTATTCGGAGAATCAAGCGTCTTGCTGAGGGTAGTAAACATAATAATCATGATATCTACAGCATCCTTCATGACTTGAGCCAAGACAAACAGAAGAATGCCCAAGTGAAAGAAGAATGTGTCAAGGCAAAGGCCATCCTTGATAACAAGCTCGGAGAAGAAACAGAGCAAATCATCAAAAAATGCGAAGACAACATCTTCTTCTCAGGCAGCATCCGTTGTCTTTACAGAAACGGCAAGAATGTGGAAGACTGGCAGTCTTTCAATAACAAATGGACTTTTGTTGAGGCCAACTTCAACACCAGGCCTAAAGATGCCACACTAATGAAGAAGCTCTTCTGCTATATGACGGGCGATGACTTTGCAAATACTCTTTGGTGGAGCCGTAGGGTTTTCAACAACGAGATAAATTCGTGGAGATATCTCTTCAGAAACGATTATCTCTGTAGCGCCATGCATTCCTTTCTGATGGGTGAGCAAGAACCCGAACAAGTTGCCTTTCCTAATGGGACTGATTATGAACAAATTATTTATTCATTGGCGCATACCAAACTGCTTGATTTCGTCATGGATAAGATTCCATATTCATGGATCCGTTCTGGATACCATTATCATACGGCCATCTTTCCAAGTCAAACAGGCGTATTTCTCAATGCTAAACTCAGAGACGAAGTCCTGAGCGATTTCACCATCACAGTATCCGAGGACATCAAAGTTCCTGAAACATCTTTCTTATGGTGTAATGACGCAGACTTCACATACAAGGGTATCCGCTTCCGTTGGAAAGACAACGACGACGTCTGCCGAATCGAAGGCGATAACGAAGTCTATACCTTCAGTGCAAATAAGGAAATGTACGACAAAGATCTGTATCTTGGGAAAAAGGAAGTGTTTGAGCAACTTGATCAGATTGTAAATTCTGTCATCGCTCAGAAGTGACACATTCGGAGTTTTGCATTAACTTGCATATAAAAGAGGAATACTTGTATGGGGTGATTGTCATATATATAGGAAATATAGAGATGTATAATAATAAAAGTGACGGAACGCAATGTGTATGGCTTTAGGAATGAAGAATAATTCTAACTGAGACTATACACATTGCATGACTGTCGTATCACTCGAAATGTAGGAAGATTCGAAAAAACAGATCCTTTTGCCATATCATTTCCGGTAATGGTTGGATAAAGACAAAGCCAATTTCATTTTAGAGACGACCTCTTCTTCTGAAACGATAAAATGAGATGCATGTCGGAAGTCAGCTCCGGGTTCACCCCTTCATTCCAGTTAAAAACACAACAATATTATATGAGCCCCAACTCAGCTCAGACACATAACCTCATCTCTATTGATACCCACACTTGTATCAGTTGGTACGAGCCCTCATTTCAAATGGCATGAACTCTCGTTTCGTTAGGTACACATGCAAAATTAAGGTCTGCGTTTTGTATATTCGACAAAATCTCTTTCCATGGACATGAATAAATCACTATTATTCTTATATTGTTCCCTGCCAGCATAATATTCAGGAGAATAAGCTATTGCTTTATCCCATTTTTCGATTCCTTCGCACATTTTTAATCGAACACTCTCACGCTCTTTTAAATATGCTTTTTCAAAGTCTTCGCGTACTTTACGCAATTCTTCAGAGTCTGGAACCAGTGTTTTCTCGTATTCAATTTGTCGCTTGCATCTTTGAGCAAAAGAATTTTCATCCTCAGGTTCCTTGCTCTCATAGGTTCTCGTTATATCGTTCAACTTTTCGCCTACCGACTGCAAGCCTTGAAACAAAATGTATAGTACAAAGAATACCGCAGACAAAATAAAGAATGTTTCCATATAGCAGACGATTTAATGATTACAACACAAATTTACAAAATAATTTGCTGACTCAGAAATATTTATCGACAAAAAAGCCTTTGATGCATCACGCACCAAAGGCTCAAAAGTTCATTTGTTAAAATGAATGCCGCATGGTCGGGCGGCGGTGTTGAATTTATTAAACAGTGACCATTTCAAAATCCTTGGTAAGTTGGCGCTTCAATCCAGATGAAGAGAGCCGATGCGTAAGCTTATATCTTGCAGAGCTTCATTAAAGATACGCTTCTGCTCCTCGTTGAGCGTGTAAGTCTTACCACGAACAAGAGTGCCGTTTAGGCGCTGTGAGAGCCATGCTGCGCTTTTGCCGAAGTAATGTTTAGCGATGAAAGATAAGGGCAACAACTTATAGTCTTCGTCACTTATGCGTGAACGTAGAGTGGTCACGTCCCCCTCGATGCTGTCGAGCTTGGCATTGACAAACGCTTTGGCATCATCTTTAACATCAACAGTATGGTATTTAAGCCATGCAATGATTTCATTCTTCCTTGCTTCACTTGTAGCATCAGTCTTGCCTACAAGACTGCCATACTCTTGTAAAATAGCGTCAACTCCTTCCATAGTGTTTATATATTGTAGATTTTTATCAAATGCTACTAATGGTTGATGAGACCAAAAGTAGTACTTTTATTTTCCCAAATAAAATACCATAATAGTTACTTGTTTTTTGGTTGACCCAATGCGACAAGAATAACAGTGATGACCCAAATTATTAAAAGTCCAAAAATTTCCATATAGCAGACGATTTAATGATTACAACACAAATATACGAAATAATTTGCTGACTCAGAAAGATTTATCGACAAATAATAAATGTCATGTACGTTGTTCTTCTATATCTTGCTTTGTCTTTTTTACCATGAAGCCGACTGCTACGGCAAAGGCTTTTTCGTCTTCTGCCTTTAGGCGTTCCATCTGTTCTTTTATTAATGCTTTTTCTTCAGCTGTCTTGGCTTCTCTATTCTTAATAGCCAAAGCCTTGATCTTTTCAATCATATCTTTATATTCCATATCGTTTTGATTAAGTGTGAGGTTGTATTCTGTATAAAACTAATTTTTTGTTGAGGCAACATATTCTTTATGTTGTGCTCGTAGGTTGGCCAATTCACGTTTAAGTTTTTCGATTTCTCGCATAGTTTTATTGTATTGGGAGAAATTATATGTCTTGGCGATGCTCTCGAACATTGCTTTTATCTGTGCAAGAAACTCTTGCTCTTTTTCTTCGTAATATGATTCGGGGCTCTGTTGGCCTTTAAAGTCATATACTATTTTATTTTCATCAACTTCTGTTGGCTTAGTACTGATGCTGTATTTGTGCCGTTTATTGCCAGCATTCTGGGCAAATGCTACAAAAGCGACTACAAATATCCATGTGAATAAAAAGAAAAACTCCATACTGCCGTTGGTTTTAGTTATTACATCGCAAATATACAAAAAGCATTTGTGGTGGCAAAGTTTTTTTATATCAATAATAGGCAATACTTTATAAAGTTTCATTATTTTTAAGTATTGTGCATTCATTGGGAATTTAGTTCCTTTGTAGTCTGAAAATGATGATAGCATTATGAAATTGAAATGGAGAAAACAACATAAGTGGTTGGGGATTGGCATGAGCTTTTTCATGCTTATGTTCTGCGTGTCAGGTCTTCTGCTTAATCATCGTTCACTCATTAAGGATGTGAACGTGAGCAGGAAATATCTGCCAAGCCGTTATGAGTATCGCAAATGGAATGGCGGTTTGCTAAGAGGAACGCTCGATCTTGACAAAGCCCTTGTAGAAGACTCGTTGACTATGAAGGCTTCTTCTCATCGCCTGTTGCTTTACGGCAATGGAGGAATATGGCTCTCCGATAACAAGGCTTCGTGCTTCAATGACTTCAATGACGGATTGCCTATAGGCGCTGACTATCGTCAGATAAGAAATGTAATAAAGGCAGCAAATGGCAGTCTTTGGGCGGTATCGCCATTCGGAATATACCGATATGGAGTGCATGGCAAATGGAATGAGGTGAAGATGCCGTTGGAAGACGACGAAAAGTTGACCGATATAGCTTCGCATGGCGACACTCTTGTGGTGCTTAGCCGTTCCTTTGCTTACGTGTCGCTGCCTCCATATACAACATTCAAGCGCATACAACTTTCTGCTCCAAAGAATTATGACGGCAAGGTGACGGTATTCCGTACTGTTTGGTTGCTTCATAGCGGAGAATTGTTTGGCATGGCAGGAAAACTTGTGGTTGATGCCATTGCCGTAATCCTGGTATTGCTCTGCATCACGGGTATAATTATATGGTTGCGACCGAAACATAGAGTCCTGATGCAACAATCGTTTCGTCTGCATGACAGAATAGGGCGTTATACTATCATTCTCACATTGCTGATAGCTCTGACGGGTTGGTGTCTTCGTCCTCCTGTGATGATAGCATTGGTCTTGAACAAGATACCGGCACTTCCCGGAACAACTCTAAAGAGCGAAAATCCATGGCACGACAAGCTCCGTATGATTCGGTATGATGACAGTTGTCACGACTGGCTTCTGTCAACGTCAGAAGGGTTTTATTCCCTGAATATGTCAAATGCAAAGGTGAAAGCACTCGCTTCAGCTCCTCCCGTAAGCGTGATGGGATTGAATGTGTTGCAGAAGGACGTGAAAGGCAGATGGCTTTGCGGTTCGTTTAGCGGTTTGTATGTTTGGGACAGACAACAAGCTAAGGCTTTCGATTACTTTACGGGTGAGTCTGCACCGAAGAAACCAGGCGCTCCGTTCGGAAAGAAAGCCATTGCCGGTATGAGTCAGGACTTCTCTGCTCCGGTAATAGCGGAATATTACGAAGGAACGACATTCTGCCCTCAACCTGCAAGTATGAACCAACTGCCTATGTCGCTATGGAATGTGGCATTGGAGGTGCATAGTGGAAGAATCTTCATAGGAAGCATTGCCACCTACATTTTTATTTTTGTGATGGGCATACTTGCCGTTTGGTGCTTATGGTCGGGCTACAGAATAAGGATTAGAATCAGAAAGAAGGCAATGCACAAAAACAAAGTCTCATAGAATGCAAAAATAAAAATGGATAACAGCGTAGAACGAAACAATTCTTTTTTTAGAGTTTTGTTTCGTTCTCTTTTTTTTACAGTTTTATTTCGTTCTCCCATAAGTTTGTGTTATTTTTGTATATTCTTTTAATACGAACCAATTGTAGCTGTTTATGGCATCAGAAAATACGCAAACTGTCAGCGGATTTATTCCCGACCCTTGTCAGCAGGAAGTGATTGAGGCTCAAGGTGGATTTCATCTTGTGCTTGCGCCTCCGGGATGTGGCAAGACGCAGATATTGACCGAACGCATACGCTATGCCCACGACTCAGAGGGCGTGGAGTATAAGGATATGTTGTGCCTTACGTTCACCAACCGTGCTGCGCGTGGCATGATTGAACGCATTACGCAGAACATCGCGGATGATGATGTGAGTGACGTTTTCGTTGGCAATGTGCATAGGTTCTGCTCGAAGTTTCTGTTTGCCGAGGGACTTGTGGCTGCCGAGTCGAGCGTTATTGACGAGGATGATGCCGTATCGATACTTGCGCGCTATCTTGGTGAGGACGAGTATATGGTGCTTTCCAACTACAATCGTCGTCGCTCGTATAGTGAGATATTTCATCTGGAGAGTATGATGCACCAGATTAGTCACGGGCATCCCAAGGAACTGCGTGTGCATCCTGACTGCATCAATCCTACGGACATTGCGGCGATGCGTCGTATCTGTACCGTGATGGGCAAGCCGTTTGACGCTGCTGCCATGACCGATATTTACAATAATGTGGAGCAGTATCGCGACCTTACCCAGTCGGACACGTGCGACTATGGCGACCGCCAGGCTATATTCAAGCTTTTGCAGAAGATGTCGCTTGCACAGCAGTATCGTCGGTACAAACGTGCCAACCGACTGCTTGACTTCCAGGACTTGCTGATGATGACATACGACGCGCTTGCTGCCGACAGGGAGCATAAGCTGTATAAGCGCTATCCGTGGATACAGGTGGACGAGGTGCAGGACATCAACCCGTTGCAGATGGCCATAATCAAAATGCTTACGGCGCGCCCGTTCCGCACGGTGATGTTTCTCGGCGATGAGCAGCAGGCGATATTCTCGTTTATGGGGGCCAAGCTCGACACGCTTTCTGCCATCAAGTCGAAGTCGGCATGCCAGTTGCATCATCTGTCGGTGAATCATCGTTCGCCTCGCTATCTGCTCGACATTTTCAATACTTATGCCGCTGAGGTGCTTCGAATTGACAGCACATTGCTGCCCGATGCCGGCAAGAGTAGCGGTGAGGTGCTTATGGGCAACGAACTGAAGATTCTATGTAGCGAAGATTATGCTCAGGAGGTGCGCGACTGTGTGCAGTTTGCTGATACGCTGAACCGCACGTTCCCGCAATCGACGACGGCCTTTGTGGTTAACGCCAATCGCGACGCAGAGGATATAAGTCAGGAACTGACTCGTTGTGGTATAGGACACTTCAAGGTTTCGGGTACCGACCTGTTTTCGCAACCCGACGTGAAGTTGCTGTTGGCTCATTTGGGCGTGCTGAACAATGAGTTCAGCTTTATGTCGTGGGCGCGACTGATGAAGGGTGTGCGTGTGTATGAGAGCAATGCGGCTGCACGTAAGTTTGTGCGCGATCTGTTCGACCGTGCCATATTGCCGTCAGACCTGTTGCGCGACGACGATTCAACCTATCTCATGCGATTTGTCGATAGCTATACCAATGATACGATAGTGGTGTTCGATACCGAGACTACAGGACTGAACGTGTTTGAAGATGACATCCTGCAGATAGCTGCCGTGAAGATGAGGAACGGTGAGGTGGTGAAAGGGTCGGAGTTTACGGTGTATATCGAGACCGAGCGCGAGATACCTGCTATGCTTGGCGATATAGTCAATCCCATTGTTGAGGAGCGCAAGCACCATGACTTGCTGACCCACGAGGAAGCATTACGCCAGTTTATGGCCTATGCTGACGGATGTACTCTGCTCGGACACAATGCCGACTATGACTATAACATCCTTGACTTTAATCTGCGCCGTTATACGCCAGACCTCAATCTGCATGAATTGCATCCGTCGTATCTCGACTCGTTGCGACTTGTACGTCTGTTGCATCCCGAACTTAGAGAACACAAACTGAAGTATCTGCTTGAAGTGCTGCATCTGGAGGGTTCAAACTCGCATCTTGCCGATGATGATGTCAACGCTACGCGCAGCGTAGTGGTGCATTGCTATGAATGTTCGAAGGACAGGATTGAACATCAGCGCAACTTCCTCAACGACAGTCGTGTGCGCCAGCGTGTGGAGACATTGCGTCGTAACTATAAGGAAATGTATGCTACGGCACATGAGAGAATGTATGTAAGAGAGGAAAGGGTAGGTGAGGGTGAAGTCTCGGCCGGGGATGCGGATAATGAGGCGAAGTCAGCACTGGTAATGGAAATGATGCGCTTCTACGACTATCTGCTTTCTGAAGGAATGGTGCAGGAGATAGACGGACTGCGTTTTGTGATGGACTATCTGTCGGGCGAGATGATAGATCCGAGTCGAGAACCGTCGCTATACGAGCAGCTTTCTAATCATACAATGGAGATAAGCACTCTGAAGGAAGCTGACCTTTGCGGCAGCAGCAACATGAAGGAGCGCATATTCGTCACTACCATACACAAGGCAAAGGGACTGGAGTTTGACAATGTCATCATATTCGATGCCGTCGACGGACGTATGCCCAACTATTACAGTCGCAACAACCCTCGCCAATTGGCAGAGGATGCCCGCAAATTCTACGTTGCCTTGTCGCGTGCCAAGCATAGGCTGTATGTTTCGCAATGCATCACACGCCTCGACTATCAGAATGTTCCGCACGACGTACACCTCACGCCATTCATGAAGCCGATAGCGAAGTACTTCAAGGAAGAGCGCTTTGCTGCCGAAAAGAAGTAAGTGGCGTATAAAGCCAAAATAAAGTCAGAACCCTATAAGCAAAAAAAAACTGACAACTACTTGCCGCCAGTATCTATTGATGTTGTGGCAAGTGTTGTCAGTTTTTAAGTTTGAACGAGTTTTCGATACTCGTTATCTCACTTGAGAATTTCTTGTCTATCTTGATGCGTTGCTCCACCTGGTTACAACTGTATATCACAGTAGAGTGGTCGCGTCCGCCAACGAGTCGTCCTATTCGGCTTGCTGGCATCTTGGTGTATTTCTGTGCCAGATATATCGACACCTGACGAGCCATGACGTAGTCTTTCTTTCGGCTGCGGCTGTTGATGTTGGCAGGTGTAACGTTGTAGTGCTGGCAAACGCTTTCGATGATGTCGTCTACCGTAAGCGGATTTTCCTCTACCTTTACCGAGCGCTTGATTACGCGCTGGGCGAGCTGCATGTCAACGTTGCAGTTGTACACCACGCTGTAAGCCATAAGCGAATTGATTACGCCTTGCAGGTCGCGCACGCTTCCGTTGGCTGTCGAAGCGATGAACTTCACCACATCCTCTGGAATGTTCAAGCCGTCGTGGCGTATCTTGCTCTGCAGAATGTCTACGCACAGCTGTACGTTAGGCTTCTCGAGCTCGGCGATGAGTCCGCATGAGAATCGGGTGATGAGTCGCTCGTTCATTCCCTTCAGTTCTACCGGTGGACGGTCGCTGGCAAGGATGATGCGCTTGCCGGTGCGGAAGAGGTGGTTGAAGATGTGGAAGAAGGTGTTCTGTGTGCCCTTCTTGTCTTCCCACTCCTGAATGTCGTCGACAATCAGAACGTCGATGGTCTGGTAGAAGTTGATGAAGTCGTTGATTGTGTTGCGCAGTACGGCATTGGTGTACTGCACCTCAAACAATCGGGCGCTGATATAGAGCACACGCTTCTCGGGATAGATGCGCTTAGCCTCGACACCTATAGCATTAATAAGGTGTGTCTTGCCACATCCTGAAGGTCCGAACACAAAGAACGGGTTGAACTGCATGTTCTGCGGATGCTCGGCTATGGTCTGTCCAATGGCGCGCGGCAACTTGTTGCTGTTGCCCTCGATGTAGTTGCGGAAGGTGAGATGTGGGTTCAGCTGAGAGTCAATCTGCTGCAGTGGTGATGCATCGATAAGATTAGGCGACTCGTTGGCATTGGTACGTGCCTGCGGACGCATTGTCTCGTCGGTAGGCTCGTCGCCTTCAATCACCTGCGTCTTCTTGTTCTCGCTGTCGGTAACAATACGATAAGAAAGTTGAACGTTCTCTCCAAACATACGTGTAAGCACCTTGCGCAACAAGTCGACATAGTTCTCCTCCAAATACTCGTACACGAACGGACTCGGTACGCGTATCAACACGGTCTTCGACTCTTCATTGAAGGATTCGAAGACAATGCTCTTGAACCATGCATTGTATTGTTGCTCGGTAGTGTTCTCGTGTATAAGGGCGAGACACTTGTCCCAAAGCTTCTCAGGACTTAAATTCATTGGCTGTGGTACGTATGTTAAAATGTCTTTCGACAGGTTGATTCTTAAAATTCCGTCTGCAAAATTACTTATTTTTTTTGATGTGAGCAAATCGTCTGCATTTTATTGTTTAAGCAAAGTTTGTTAACAGCCTTATTTTCCGACAGTTAGCATTTTTTATGAATTATTGGATGTAAAATGGCGTTGTAATATAAAATGCGTTGATTTACTGACAGTTACGTGATTTAAGCAAATTTTAGACGTAGTGGTGAAACATTGTTTACAATTGTGCTAAGATATTGAAATAACGGCTTCAGAGCGAGTCTGAAGCCGTGAAACATTTCATCGTTCTTATTTATACAAAATCTAATTGGCTTATTTATCCTTCTTTCCGAACAGAGAGAAGTGTACATAGCGCTTCGGGTGCTGTCGGAGGTTGGTGAGGAGCGAGTCGGCGCTACACATTGTAGAGTTGAGGTTGTTGTAGAGCGAGGCATCGTTCATGAGCAGTCCGAGTGTACCGTTGTTGCTGTTGAGCTTGGCGGTGAGCTCTTGTACATTATTTATGGTCTGGTCAACCTGGCGCATTGTAGTCTGGATGTCGAGAGCGGCGAGGTTGGATGTCAGCTTGTTGGTGTTGTCGAGTACTCCGTCGGCCTTGGCCATCATCACTGGTACGCCCTTGTTGAGCGAAGCCATGAGCTTGTTGAGTTCGGCAGTAGAAGTGGTGAGGTTGCCGGTGATGGTCTGTACGTTGTGTAGCGACTGTGCCAGAGCAGGGTCGGCAAGCAGAGTGTTGAGGCTTCCAAGAATGCTGTCAAGCTTGGGCAGCATCTTCTCGATTGTAGGAATCATGTCGGCTGCCTTGCCCAAAGCTCCGCCGTTGACATCGCCCTTGATGGTGCTGCCTGGCATGACACGCTCGCGCGGATTGTTGGCGAGCAGCAGGTTGACCTTGATGTTGCCCATGAAGTCACTCTCAATTTCGGCTGTTGAGCCAGCTGGAATGCGCATAGCCTTGTCGAGTCCTACAAGCACACGAGTAGGTTTGTCGCCTGCATAGTCGTAGATGACATCCTTGACAGTACCCACTTTGAATCCGTCGGCATAGATGGGGCTTGATGTTGACAGTCCGCTTATGTCTTTGAACTCTATGTAGTAGTCGTCGGTTGACGAGAAGACGTTAAGTCCCTTCAGAAAATTCATTCCGAAGAAAAGGATGATGACTCCCACAATAGCTACGAGTGCTATTTTCACTTCTTTCGTAAATCCTTTCATAATTTATTGTCAATTTTATTTGTTTCTATTTTGTTTGTATTCGCGTATGCCTTGGTTTACGTCCATTTTGGCTCCGTTCTTGAATGCTATGATAAATGCACCGGGGAATTTGTCGAGTATCGTCTTGCGCAGGCGGTATATCTCATTGTAGTTGTTAGAAGCTCCGTAAGTATACTTTATCATTCCGTTTTCCTCGAAGCTGTCGCAGCCCTCAAGTCCGCGGAAGTTATGGTCGCCAGTCTTCAGTTTGCGCTGCGATACAAGTATCTGCACCTTGAATACCGGCTGTGCGTCGTTCACTCTTCCCGAAGGCTGAGATGTGGTGTTGCGCTGTATAGGTTTACGCTCGGTATTTGATGTGCGAGTTGATGTTGATGGTCGTTCTGTCGAAACGTTTTTGTCAACATTGTTCTTACTGTTTTTGTCGACGTTCTCCTTGCGGTTATTGTCGGCAGACTCTTGTGTGTCCGTGTTGATTGCTTCAACGTTTTGTACCGGTTCGGGGGTTTCTGCAATGGGGTCGGATATCGTCTTGTATGGCACAGTCATGCGCGTGTCGTACTTGTTCTTGTACTGTACGAAAGCATTGTATATGCCACGTGCCATGTTGTCCACCTGTGCCTTGTCGTTGAGTATGCGTTCCTCGTCGGGAGTTGATATGTAGCCCAACTCAATCAGACAAGCTGGCATTGACGTGAGTCGTAGCACGGCGAGGTTCTGCTGATGTACGCCCTTGTTGGGTCGATTGGCTGCGCGACATACATGTGTCTGTAACATCTTGGCAAACTCGATGCTTCGTGTCAGGTTCTTGTCCTGGATGAATTCGAACATGATGTTGCTCTCGGGCGAGTTGGGATCGAATCCCACGTAGTGTTGCTTATAGTCTTTCTCAAGCAGTATTACGGAGTTCTCGCGTTTTGCCACCTCCAGATTCTCCACCTTTGCGTGCGAACGACCGTCGCCCAAGGTGTATGTCTCGAATCCGCGCATGCTGTGGTTGCCCTTCAAAGCATTGGTGTGTACGGATATAAAGAGGTCGGCTTTCTTGCGGTTGGCTATCTCGGCGCGCTCGTACAAGGGTATGAACACGTCGGTTTTGCGGGTATATACCACCGTCACGTCGGGACAATTGCGCTCCACATAGCGTCCGAAAGCGAGCGCTACGCTGAGGTTGATGTTCTTTTCTACCGATTTGCTTCCGGGCGCTCCGGTGTCCTTTCCGCCGTGTCCGGGGTCGATGCAAAGCGTGAACTTGCGGTTGGCACCGGCTACAGCCGATACAAACGTTATAATGAGAATTGTTAAGAGCAATAATTTTTTTGCCATAAACGAGATACGGTTGGTTGGTCCAAATGTCTGAACTGCAACAATTTTAGGTGCAAAGTTAGCGAATTAATCGTTAATAACTGCGTTAAACCGATAAAAACATGTAGGTATATTTTGCATTGTCTTTGATTTTGCGTAAATTCGCAATATAATAAAGTAAAATAGACAAACGTAAAAAATGACAATGAAGTTAAGTACAGCAGTTGTCTGTTTCCTGTTGTCAATAGGATTGACGTTGTCGTGCAGCAAGCCGAAACCGATGCCTACAACGATGCGTTCGGTATATTACTGGAGCACAACGCTCAATATGGATTCGGTTAAGACCGCCTTCATGCGCAATTACGACATCAGCCGGATGTACATACGCTACTTTGACGTGGTGGCAGACCAGAGCGGGAGAGCGGTGCCAAATGCTACGCTGAAGTTTGCTACCGACGTGCCACAGGGCATAGACATCGTGCCTACGGTGTTCGTTATGCCCGAATGTCTAAGGCAAGACCGTAGCCGGTTGGCTTCGCTCATTGTGAAACGAGTGGTGCAGATGAATGAGACCAACGACGTGTACAATGTGAAGGAGATACAGATAGACTGCGACTGGACTCAGTCAACACGCCAATTGTATGCCGAATTCATGCAGGCTATGATGCGCGAGTGTCACAGCCGACATCTCAAACTGTCGTCGACCATACGTCTGCATCAGCTTGCGCAGACACCTCCGCCTGCCGATCGAGGCGTGCTGATGATGTACAATACGGGCGATGCAACAGATATAGGATGCCATAAGCCGATACTCGACATGCACGATGCTGCGCCGTATCTGCCCCGTCTGAATGACTACAAGCTGAAGCTCAGCACGGCTTACCCCATATTCGCATGGCGCATACTGTTTCGTGGAGGCAGATTTGTGGGCTTCATCCATCACGAAGGCGAATATCCCATACTGCCGAGCGACTCCATCGCACTTCGCCAACCGTCGGCTGACGACATCATTGAGGCTGTAAATATAATAGGTGACCGCCGTCCCGATGCCAACAACGAGATTATACTGTTTGATCTTAACAACAATAACATCAACCGATTTAAACGCAATGACTATGAAAAGATTCTTGATATGTAGCCTGATAGCGGCTCTGCCGATTGTCGATGCTGCGGCTTGCGTGGCCGAAGGACCTACGCACAACCGTTATATGTTCTCCGTCTATCGCCACAACGCACTTACTGACGGACCCGCCTTTCTCTACGACATCGACCGCTATTGGCAGACGTACACCGGCAACGACGGTCCGAGCGGTGTGGGGTTCTACAAATGGAACCACGACGAGATAATGATCACTGCCCGAAAGAAGAACGACACAGCGATGATAGCCTATCTGACGCTGTTCAACCGCTACTTCAAGACGTGCGAGGCGTATACTGAGGATGCCTGGAACTATCCCACAAAGCAGGAGATGGCGCAGCGACAAAAGAGCTTTATGGAGGTGCTTGTTGCCACTAAGGCTTATCGTGGCACGGCGCTCCGACCGCAGTATGTGCTGTTGCAGATGCGTGCCAACATGATGTTGGGCTACAACAATGCAAACATAGCATTGTGGAATTCTACAGCTTCGCGACTTGCCGAAAGTCCGTGGCGTGATGCCATGCGTAACATCTACGCCCGAGCTTTGCTCAAGAGCGGTCAACGTACACGTGCCTGCAATATATATGCCGAGCAGGGCGACGTGCAGTCAATAAAGACCGTGATGCGCAACTTCCGCAATCTGGCAGGAATACGTACCTTATTCGCACAAAATCCCAATGCCCCTACGCTACATTTTCTCGTACAGGACTTTGTGAACAATGTACAGGAAACGCTCGACCAGAAGGCGGCTGGATTTGACGATGCCGAATGGTTTAAGACTATTGATGCCAAGCAGGTGTATCGCAAGGAGGCGATGGCGTTCGTGCAGTTTGCTGTCGACGCAGCAGCTAATGCCAATGTCAAGTCGCCCAGCCTGTGGCTGGCTGCAGCAAGTATGGTGGATTATCTCATAGGCAACAACCAACGGGCTATTGCCGAAGCTGACAAGGCTGTTGAGGCTGACGGAACGGAGCGCATGTGCGACAATGCACGTGCCATACGTTTGCTCGTGTCTACCCGTACAAACAAGCCGACCGCTGAATATACTGACTATCTGCTTGCCGAATTCCGTTGGCTCGACGCTAAAATAAAGGAAGAGCGTGGCAGCAGTAGCGAATACGAAAATCACTACACCGACGTAAAGGATCGTGTAGTGCACAAGGGACTGGAACCGCTCTTCCGTAATGCGGGCATGGACAACACAGCTCTTGCGCTGTGTGCTATGATGAATGCAGAAGGCAACTATAATAATAATGTGTCGTATGGTCCGTGGGACGAGTATTTCAGCAAGATGGACAGTCTTAAAGCCGATCGCCTTGCCGACTATTATCAGTATCTGACTACGCCACATGCCAACGCTTTAGAGACCTACTGCACGCAGAACACCTATCATGATGCCGACTACTTCAACGACCTCATCGGCACAAAACTCATAGCCGAGGGTCGCTTTGCCGATGCCATTCCTTATCTGAAGAAGGTGGGTATGTCGCTGCTTTCCACTCAGATGATAAGCATATACAGCTCGCAGCGCCACTATGATACGCCCCGCTGGTTTGGCAAGCAGAAGGTGGAGGAGGCTTATGAGCCGGTAAAGGTGACACGCAACGCAAAGCTCGACTTCTGTATGAACATGACCGACCGCCTAAGCCGATACAGTCTTGCTCGCGAAGGCAGTGACAAACAGCAGATGGCTTACGACTTAGCAGTGCGCTATTATCAGGCTTCGTGCTATGGCGACTGTTGGTATCTGACGCATTACTATCACAGCGTGATGGATTCGGCACGTTCGTGGGAGAAGGACTTTGCTGCCGAGACTGTGAAGTATCTGAATGTGGCAAAGCATTCGGACGATGTTCAGTTGCGCTACCGCTCTTTGTATGCTCTGGCTTTCATGCCCGTAGAGCCTTGGGTAACTGTCGAATATGATACCAGCAACGGCTATAAGGAAATGTTGGTTGTACATCCTAAGTCGGCACAATATATGGCTTTGAGCGATCTTGACATGTTTGCCAAGGCTTATCCCAACGCAATAGACGATTATACTCGGCGTTGTGATGTGCTGCGTGAGTTTAGAAATAAATAAAAATAGTAGGAGGCTATGGCATCCCCGCCATAGCCTCCTACTATTTTTATTTTACCGTTTTTATTCCGTTCTCTTCACGATTATTTCCACGCCAGCGCCGTTGCAGTCAGCACCCATTGGCGGATTGCGTTTGGTGATGCGCAGCATTATGGAGTTGATGTCGGCATAGTGGTCGAGCAGTCGGTCGGCTATGCGACCTGCCACGTGCTCTATGAGTTTGGATGGAGTGTTCATCTCCTCCTTTATGATGTTGTAAACCTCGGCGTAGTTGAGCGTGTCGGCTACGTCGTCGGTTTGCATAGCGCGCGAAATGTCATAGCCTACGCGTACATTTATTATATAGTCGTTGCCCGTAAGCTGCTCCTGTGGCAGCACTCCGTGGCGTGCGTGCAGGCGTATTCCGTCGATGTGAACGTACGATTCTGTTAGCGTTTTCATATACTTTTGCCTTTGTTTTTAGCTACATAAATATGGTTACAAAAAAAATGTAGTCCTTTTGCATTGCAAAAGAGCCCCTTTTGCGTTGTAAAAGGACCCCTTTTGGAGTGCAAAAGGACTACATTTGGAGTGCAAAAGGACTACTTTTGCAAGCAGTCCCTTTTTGTGTTATCCGCAGCGCGAGGCTCCGCAGTTCTTGCAGATGAGGCAACCCTCCTGATAAACGAGCGTTTCCTGTCCGCATACGGGACAAACCTGACCCTTGGCAGCGGTGCCGTCGGCTATGTATTTCTTCAAGGCTCGCTCCACACCGTTCTTCCATGTGTTGATGCTTTGGTCGTTGAGCTGCAGCGATGCTACAAGTTTTATCACGTGGTCGATAGGCATACGATAGCGCAATACGCCCGAGATGAGCTTGGCGTAGTTCCAATATTCGGGGTTGAACTTCTCAGAGAGTCCCTCGACGGTGGTCTTGTAGCCACGCTTGTTTTCAAACTGGAAGTCGTAACGCTTGGTTCCGTCAGGGTTGACCTGCTTGATGATGCGTCCCTTTGTGACGGTCTTGGGCAGGGCAATACCCTCTTCGTCGTCCTGCAGACCCGTGAATATCTCGTAAGGATAGCCGTCGAGCAGTCCGACAAATGCCACCCACTTCTCGCGGTTGTTCTGGAATCGTACCACGTCGCACTCCAGTTCGCGCGGACGTGTCTCCGTTACGGCAAGCACGTTGGCAAGTGCTGTCACCTTGTCGTTGGCAGGCTGTGCGGCACTCTTCTTCTTCTTGTCCTTCTTGCTTACTGCTATCATCACGCCCGAGCGTGAGCCGTCGCGATAGATGGTGCATCCCTTGCATCCTGAGCGCCATGCCTCTACATACAGACGGTTGACCAAAGCTTCGTCGACGTTGTTTGGCAGGTTGACAGTTACGCTGATAGAGTGGTCCACCCATTTCTGTATGGCTCCCTGCATGCGCACCTTCATAAGCCAATCTACATCGTTGGCTGTGGCTTTATAATAAGGTGAGCGTGCTACAAGCTCGTCAATCTCTTCCTGCGTGTAGCGCTTCTCGGTGTCAATGCCGTTGATGCGCATCCATTCGAGGAACTTCTTGTGGTAGACGATGTATTCCTCAAACGAGTCGCCCACTTCGTCTACGAAGTCAACATGTGCGTCGGCATCGTTGGGATTTACCTTGCGACGACGCTTGTATACGGGCATGAATACCGGTTCGATGCCACTTGTGGTCTGTGTCATGAGCGATGTTGTGCCCGTAGGAGCTATGGTGAGACACGCAATGTTGCGACGTCCGTAGGTCATTATGTTGCTGTAGAGCTGAGGGTCGGCCTCCTTTATGCGCAGCAGGAAAGGATTGTTCTTCTCGCGTTCGGCATCGAATATGGCGAACGCTCCGCGCTCCTGAGCCATCTTTACTGACGATGCGTAGGCTGTCAGAGCCAGTGTGCGATGAACGTCAACGCTGAATGCTGTAGCCTCTTCGGTGCCGTAACGCAGTCCCATGGCTGCAAGCATGTCGCCTTCGGCTGTAATGCCCACACCGGTGCGGCGTCCCTTCGAACTCTTGTCCTTAATCTTCTCCCACAAATGATATTCAGCGTGCTTTATGTCATCGCATTGCGGGTCGTGGCTGATCTTATCCATTATGAGGTCGATCTTCTCAAGTTCAAGGTCGACGATGTCGTCCATGATGCGCTGTGCCTTAGCTACGTGCTCCTTGAAGAGGTCGAAGTCGAAGCTTGCCTCGGGTGTAAACGGATTCTTTATGTATGCGTAGAGGTTGATGGCAAGCAGTCGGCACGAGTCGTATGGGCAGAGAGGTATCTCGCCACAGGGGTTGGTGCTGACGGTTTGGAATCCGAGGTCGGCATAGCAGTCGGGAATACTTTCGCGCAGAATGGTGTCCCAGAACAGTACACCCGGCTCGGCACTCTTCCAAGCATTGTGTACAATTTTCTCCCAAAGCTGCTTGGCAGAGATGTCCTTCTTCACGATAGGATTGTCTGAATCTATCGGGAACTGCTGTGTGTAGGGCTTGTCGTCAACGGCAGCCTGCATGAACTGGTCGTCAATCTTTACGCTCACGTTGGCACCGGTAACCTTTCCCTCGGTCATCTTGGCATCGATGAAAGCCTCACTGTCCGGGTGCTTGATGCTGACAGACAACATCAGCGCACCACGACGGCCGTCCTGTGCCACCTCACGTGTAGAGTTGCTGTAGCGTTCCATGAACGGCACGAGTCCGGTAGAGGTAAGAGCCGAATTGGCAACGGGTGAACCCTTAGGGCGAATCTGCGAGAGGTCGTGGCCTACTCCGCCACGGCGCTTCATCAGTTGCACCTGCTCTTCGTCGAGACGCATAATGGCTCCGTATGAGTCGCCGTCGCCTTCGATGCCGATAACGAAGCAGTTGCTGAGCGAAGCAATCTGGTGGTCGTTGCCGATGCCCGTCATCGGACTGCCGGCAGGAATGATGTAGCGGAAGTGGTCGAGCAGATCGAACACCTCACGTTCGGTCATAGGATTTGGATATTTGTTTTCGATGCGTGCTATTTCGCGTGCCAGACGCCAGTGCATGTCTTCGGGCGACTGCTCGTAGATGTTGCCGAAGCTGTCCTTCATGGCATACTTGCTCACCCATACGCGCGCAGCCAGTTCGTCACCGGCAAAGTATTCGAGTGAAGCCTTGTAGGCTTCGTCGTAAGTGTATGTCTTCTTATTTTCCATTTGTGTGTTTTAAGTCGTTGTTTTCTTAAATGTCGTGCTTGGCAAAACGCTCTTCTGCCAGTTTTTCCCATTTTGTTCCGGGTTTGCCATAGTTGGCGTACGGCCAGATGCTGATGCCTCCGCGCGGAGTGAAAATGCCAGTCACTTCGATGTATTTCGGGTCCATCAGCTTTATGAGGTCTTTCATGATGATGTTGACACAGTCCTCATGGAAGTCGCCGTGGTTGCGGAAGCTGAACAGATAAAGCTTCAGACTCTTGCTCTCCACCATTCGTACGTCGGGCACATAGCTGATGCGTATCTCTGCAAAGTCGGGCTGTCCGGTAATCGGACACAATGATGTGAATTCGGGGCAGTTGAATCTTACCCAATAGTCATTACCCTGATGCTTGTTGACGAACGATTCGAGAACTTCGGGTGCGTAGTCGTCACGATATTTCGTTTTTGCTCCGAGAGCCTGCAGACCCTCGTCGCGTCGGTTTTCATTGTTTGCTGCCATATCTATAATTGATTTTGTTTGGTGCAAAGTTACAGAAATTTATGGATATTGACGAATTTCTTGCCTTACGAATTTTTCTTGTCAATTAACCTCAAAAATGAATACGTATTCGTTTGCCAATGAATACGTATTACTTTGCCATTGAATACGTATTGCTTTTTTGTTCAAGTATATACAAAAAATGGCTGAAACCTCGTAAGAAGTTTCAGCCATGATTTATGTTGTTTTTTTGTCGTTTCAGCAAACAACTTTTGTTTCCATTACGTGTTTGGTTTACTGCATGATTACGCCACTGTCGTCAGTAGGATTCTGAGTGAGTGTGCCCGGATAAGCGTTGATAGCGTTCTGCGGGATGTAGTATGTCACACGATAGTCGGAAGCCTTAACCACCTCATGCTGGTTGTGAGGACCTGGATAGTCGCGTGTCAAAGCATGACCGTTGCGGAACACGTCGTAGCTGCGCTCTGCTTGATAAGCCAACTCAAGCTGGCGCTCCTTGTCAATTAGGGTGAATGCATTTTCAGCGTTCAGTGTGCCTTCTGGATATTCGCCGCCCACGATGGCACGTCCGCGAATCTTGTTGAGGTCCTTCTCGGCATCGGCATAGTTGCCAAGTTTGGCAAGAGCCTCAGCACGGTTGAGATAGATCTCGCCCAAACGGCTGATGACAGGAGAGTGGAGTTGAGAGTCCTCGCCCTCGCGCGAACACTTCACGATGTAGAACTGTGGATACTCACGGTTTACTGTGATGTAGTTGTCGAGCATACCCTGATAGGTCTTGCCACCGTAGTTGATGGTAT
>OQWE01000144.1_pt1 | contig 23384 bp, 17 predicted proteins | sample 1691591 | NCBI WGS metagenome assembly OQWE01 (sample SAMN03418265, study PRJEB22391) | human gut metagenome | biome: human-gut; feature: organic feature; material: feces | host: Homo sapiens | place: Tanzania | collected 2013-01
TTCTATTCCGATGGGGTCTGTCCACATTTCTTTGGTAAACACGGTATCGTTGCCCAGCATGAAAGCCAGTTTCCGCTTTGCCAGTGTGATATTCTCCTTGGCGTTGAAGTTGCTGCCTATTGAGACGATGATTCTTGTTCCTTTGTCCATCCTTTTCGTATTAGTATAAGGTCCTGGAATCGGTCCTGTAGATTTCATGTACATGTTCAAGTGATAATTCTATTCTCTTGTCGATGGATGTGGAATCTGCAGAACCGCTTTTCTCGTTATTGTTTCTTGTCAATCAATTTTGTTTTCATTTCTTGTATTTCTCTATCAGTGAAGTAGCCTGGCTGTTGCCAAGATTTTTTGCCTTGTCGAGGTTTGCCAGTCCCTCCTCCTTTTTGCCAGAGTTTATCTGTGCCAGTCCGAGGATGAGGTATCCGTCTGAATAGTCAGGAGCTTCTTTCACACATTGTTCAGCAGTCTGCATGGCTTCGCTGATAAGGTTGAGTCTGAGTTGCAGTGATGCTTTTTCAGCCTTGAAGGATGTTTCATCAGGGGCTAGATATATGGCAATGTCGATATCTGACAGTGCCTGTTTGAAGAGTTTTGCCTTCACTTCAGCTTGTTCTCTGACGTAGTAAAATTGGGGAGCTTGTCTTTTTCCTTCAATCACTTCGTAGCGTGTATAGTCGAACACTGCCTGACGGTAGTTCTCCATCCTGTTATATACGTCGCCTCTCATGATGAAATATTTTGCGCCTTCTTTCACGTTGAGCGTGTCGATGTTGTTCACTGCGCTGTCGAGCAATGCGAGCACTTCTGTGTCTGGAGCCTTCATCATGTCCTTACATTGAGCTGCATTGTAATACAGATCGCCGTTTTTCAGTTTGCTGTCTGTAAGCGCCATAAATGTATCATAAGCCTTTTGGTAGTCTTTCTTGGCGAAGAGGATCTGTCCTTCCAGATCTTTGTATATTGGCAGTGCGTTTATGCTGTAAGCCTTTGTCACTTCGTCGATGGCCTTGTCAAGACTCCATGGAGCGTAGGCGATATCGCTTCTGTACAACTCCTTCATATACATCAGCTTCAACAAGCGGACTGTCGGTCACCGATGACTCATACAGGAAAATAGGTATACCTGCAGCATTGCCAACGGAAAAGAACCAAGCCATGCTGGCTCTGATGCTCGCCACACAGAGCAACGACTCCGTGAAGAGCGAGGCGACAACAAGCGACTTCATAACCGCCTTCCCCACCCTTGCAGACGGCTATGTGGCAAAGGCTGAAGCTGAGGTAAACAGAAACGACTTTGAAGCAGCACGCAAGACAATGGAGACAGCAGTGGACCGCACAGAGCCCAAAGACGCCATTGTCGTTGACGAATGGGCATGCTTCAGTTGTCTCCTTTGCGTAATAGTCGAAGATGTAGTATGAGAACTTATCCATGAATTTCTCCACACTCTTCACTGTCGCTGCTTCTGGTTTCGTACTTTTGTTGGAGTAGGGCAGAAGCCACAGTTTGCCGCCTGGCGTAATTGCAGTGTTGGCGATGGCTGCAGGTTTCGTGTTGCCATCCACTTTGAATTTCACCACATCATAAATATCGTTCAGTCCCAAGATGCGTGTTACGTCCTTCTTGTTTCCTTTTGCATCGATTACTACAGCTTTGCTGGCGCCTAAGAATGGTTTCAGGTCGCTTATTGCTTCACCGCTTTTGCCTACGAACACTCCATGACTTGTGGCATGTATGCTTCCGTCCGCATTGAATGTGGTCAGCGTGAACACGCTTTCCGATGCTTTCTTTACGGCTGCCGACTGTGCTTTTACTGTTGCTGGCAGAATTAATGCTGCCAATGAGAATATCAGTTTGAAAATTGTTATATGTTTCATTTTAAATTAGTTGACGAATTGATAAGGGATTCTTCTTGCCAAGCAAACGGGTTTACGGGCATTTCATGCTCCCAACAGGTCTTTGGCATTATGCTTTGCTGCATCGGTAATGTCTGATCCGCTCAGCATCTGCGCTATCTCATTTACGCGTTGCTCATCATTGAGTCTTGTCATTGTGCTTTCAGTTCCGTTCTCCGTTTCTTCCTTATACACCTTGTAGTGGGTAGTACCCCTTGCTGCAATCTGTGGCAGATGGGTGATGCTTATCACCTGTCTTTCGCTTTGGGCCATTTCCTGCATTATCAGTGCCATTTTTTCGGCAATCTTTCCGCTCACTCCGGTGTCAATCTCGTCGAAGATGATTGTCGGGAGTTTCACGGCGTTGCTGATCATGGCTTTCAGCGAGAGCATCACTCTTGCGATTTCTCCTCCTGATGCCACCTGTGAAATAGGCATCATGTCGCTGCTGCTGTTGGCACTGAATAGAAATGCCACGGCATCACAGCCGTCTCTTTGGAACTCTCTCGGTTCGATGCTTATGCTGAATCTCACCTTTGGTATTCCCAAAGGCACTAACCGGTCTTTCATTCCTCTCTCCACCGTTGTCGCTGCCTTTCGTCTTGTTGCCGTCAGTCTGCCAGCCACTTCCTTGCAGTTTGCATTAGCCTCGGAGAGTTTCTGTTCCAGTTCCTTCAGTCTTTCGTCACCATTGTCAATGTTGAGGATCTTCTGTTCCAGTTCGTCTCTTTTTTCTATGAGCCTGTCCACGGAGTCCGTGTGGTGTTTCTGTTCCAGTGAGTAAATCATGTCGAGGGTTTCGTTTACCTGTTTCTGTCTCTCCGGATCTATCTCTATTCCGTCCATGCTTGCCCCCACTTCCTGTGCTATGTCTTTCAGTTCTATATGGCAGTCCTCCATTCTCTCTACCATGCCGGCAGCTTCGGGATACACGTTGCTGATGCCTGCCAACGTTCTGGCGGCTTCGCGTATGTCGTCTACGAGACTTCTCTCGCCGTTTCCGTTCAGCATTACGTCCACTTGGTACAGTGTGCCTTTTATGTCTTCCACATGGTTCAGCTTTTCTTGTTCTGCTTCCAGTTGTTCCTGCATTCCGTGTTGCAGGTTTGCAGCCTGCAGTTCGTTTAGCTGGAATCTGTAGAATTCCTCGTTCTCTATGGCTTTCTGCATTTCCCTTTTTGCTTCAGCCACATCGTTGCGCGCTTTCTGCAATCTGTCGTATGCCGAGTGGTATTCTTCAAGTAATATTGCATTTTGTGCCATAATGTCGAGCACTTTCAGCTGGAAGTCCTCGTTGCCTAGCATGAGGTTCTGGTGCTGGCTGTGTATATCGATGAGCTGTTCTCCGAGTTTTCTCGTTATGGCGAGTGATGTCGGTGTGTCGTTGATGAATGCCCTGCTCTTTCCGGAAGCCAGGAGTTCCCTTCGCAGAATGGTGTCGTTGGCATCATATTCAATGTCGTTCTCGTCGAAAAACGCTTTCATGTCGTATCTCGAGAGGTCGAAATGTGCTTCGATTACGCATTTGTCAGCACCTTTCTTTATCTGTCTGGAGTCAGCTCTATGTCCGAGCAGCAGGTTTATTGCTCCGAGGATGATGCTTTTTCCGGCTCCTGTTTCTCCTGTTATCACAGAGAACCCTGGAAAGAATTCCATATCGAGCGTGTCTATGAGTGCGAAATTCTTGATATATAGTTGTTTCAGCATTTCTGTTTTCTGCTAAAGTGGTTGTATAGAGAGTATATTCGGTAAGAAAATCATTTGAAAATCTTCCTCCTTGTCATTCTTTTATCTTTTCCCACGAGTTGTTCTGCGATGGGTTGATGGAGAACAGCAGTTCGTATATGGCCTCTTTCTCCTTCTGCGTGCCCTTTCCCTTATAGATATTTGCCAGCTCGTCTTTCTTGAAGTCAGTCCATATAGCAGGCAGACTGCTCAGCGGCTTGTCGTCATGAGCCTTCTTAAGATTGGTTTCGAGAGCGGTGGTGATGTTCGTCCTTCCGCGTTCCACATTGTTTGCCATTTCGTCGAGTCCGGTCCTGTAGTAGTCATACTGCAGTTGTCTGAACGGTTTCATCGCTCCGTCGAGGTAGTCGTTTATGATGGCGAATCTGTTTCTGTCGGTCTCAAATGATTTCCATCCCGTGAAGTTCAGGTTCTGGGCATTGTTGGTGAGGTTCATGCAGCGCTGCAGTATGTCTTCACCTCCCATTGGTGAGAAGCTGTCGAGGTTGAGTCCGATGATGAGATAGGCGTAATAGGCGAATAGAGCCGTCAGTTGGTTGTCTATCTGTTCTTCATTGAAGTTGAGCTGGTCGAACTGTGCGAACTCGAAGTTGAAGTCGTTGTCCTTATTATTATATAAGGTGGTGTTATATGCCGAGTTGTATACCGGTCTGTTTGCCTGTATTAGTGCATTGCATGTGAACTTGTTCGATGACTGGTCGTATTTAGTCACCGTTATGTTGAAGTTGCACACGATTCTTTCGTTTTTCTGGAATTGATAATCCGTCCACTGCCTGTCGTTGACAAACTGCTCCAGCGTCTCCTTCAGATTGTCGAAGACGCTGGCATCGGTGCCTTGTATCTGGTTGTGGTTGATGGTTATCTTGGCTACCAGCTCCTGTGCTCCGGCGGATACCGTTGCCACGATGAGCAGTGCATACAGACAAATCAGTCGTATTCTCATGATGTGTAGTGGTTTATGTCTTTTTGTTAGAGAAATCATCATTTCCAAAGTTTCTCCATCTCGTCTACAATGTCGCTTGCCACCTCTGTCTTCGGCTTTTTCTGATAATCCTTCTTGCCGTCTGGCGAAATAATGGAAATCATGTTGTCGTCACTCCTGAAAGTGGTGCCTTCATTGCGTGTGGAGTTGAGCACTATGAAGTCAAGGTTCTTCTTCGCAAGTTTCTTCTTTGCGTTCATCTCCTCGTCGTTTGTTTCCAGTGCAAATCCGATCAGCTTCTGTCCAGCCTGCTTTGCCTTGCCGAGAGCGGCGGCAATGTCGTGGGTCGGACTTAGCGTTATCACGAGGTTGTCGTGCTCACGCTTTATCTTCCTGTCGCTCACGTGGCTAGGTTTGAAGTCGGCAACTGCCGCACACAATATCGCTGCATCCTGGCTGGCGAAGCATTCTGTGGCTGCCTTATGCATTTCATCGCAGCTCTCAACGTCGATTCTTTTTATCATGTCAGAACATTTCATCGTCACTGGTCCGGCGATAAGCGTTACTTCAGCGCCTCTTCTCGCGCATTCTTCAGCCAGGGCGAAGCCCATCTTGCCGCTTGAGTAGTTGCCTATAAAGCGCACAGGGTCGATTTTCTCGTATGTAGGTCCGGCGGTAATCATTATCTTCTTGCCCTTGAGTGGCAGTCCTTCCTTGCAGGCAGGAGTGTGGCACGTGTCTTCAAACGCGTTGTCATTGTCTTCGAAGAATGCGTCGAGCTGTCTCACTATCTCTTCCGGCTCTTCCATTCTGCCCTTGCCCTCAAGTCCGCTGGCAAGAAATCCGCTCTTGGGTTCGATGATATGGTTGCCATAGCCCAGAAGCGTATTCATGTTCTGCTGTGTTGACGGATGGCGATACATGTCGAGGTCCATGGCGGGAGCTACGAACACTGGCGCTTTCATCGAGAGATATGTGGTGATGAGCATGTTGTCGGCAATGCCGTTTGCCATCTTTCCTATCGTTGATGCCGTGCATGGTGCTATGAGCATGGCGTCGGCCCAAATACCGAGGTCTACGTGTGAGTTCCAGGTGCCGTCTCTCTGAGAGAAGAATTCGCTGATGACCGGTTTGTGGGTCAGTGCCGACAGCGTGATGGGAGTGATGAACTCCTTGCCTGCTGGCGTTATCACGACCTGAACCTCTGCCCCAGCCTTTATCAGTCCACGGATGATGTAGCATGCTTTGTATGCCGCGATGCTACCTGTTATGCCGAGAACGATTTTCTTTCCTTTCAGCATCCTTGTCCCCTCCTCAGATCTCTCATCTTGATGCGTGTCAGTACCTGCTTGGTGTCGCTCGTGAAGTCGCTTGTGAGCATCCAGTTGTAGTAACCCGGATCGCGGCGCAATGCTTCTTCAACGGGCACTCCCTTGTATTTGCCGAAGTTGAACACCTCCTGCTTCATGGGCTTGCCGTCGGCGTCGAGCATAGGCTGTCCGTTGGCGCCTTTCATTTCCTTCCATACTACGCGTCCGGCGAAGTCCACGTTGTCGTTCTGTTTTGAAAACTGTGCCAGAACGTCCATGTCGTTCTCCAGCTGGCGTTCTTCTTCCTCTTGCTTCCCAGGCGCATACATGTCGAGTTCTCCCATGAGCACGCGGTATGTAGCCTCAGTGTCCTGGTCGGCGCGGTGGGCGTCGAAGTCGTCCTCCATTTTCCTTCCGCAATAGAACTTGTACGCTGCAGCCAGATTACGGCGCTCCATCTTGTGGAATATCGTCTGGGCGTCGATCAGTCTGCACTGGCTGAAGTCGTAGTTGATGCCTGCACGGTAGAATTCCTCAGCGAGCATCGGCAGATCAAAGTGGTTGGAGTTAAAGCCGGCGAAGTCGCAGTTTGCGAATTTCTCTGCCAGTTCCGGGGCTAGGGCCTTGAATGTGGGCTTGTCTGCCACATCGGCGTTTGATGTGCCGGTCAGTTCAACCACCTCCTGTGGAATCTCCTTCCCTGGGTTCACAAAGATATTCTCCCTCTCTTCTTTTCCGTCGGGATATACCTTTATATATGATAGTTGGAAAATTCTGTCTCTCACTATATCGAGTCCTGTAGTCTCGAGATCGAACACTACGAGTGGCCTTGTCAGATTCAGTTTCATCTGTATATTATGTGTGTTATGGTTAATTTAATATTGTTTTGTCAATGCAATCTACCTGTTTTAGATGGGCAACTCACCATTATTTTATACGCAACCAGGTTGTTTTTTGACAAGCAACCAGCCTGTTTTCTGTTGTCAAAGGGCTTTTACACGTTTCCTGACGGTGTTTATGCCTTATCTGAACCAAGGAACAAGAGAAGGACGTCATAGCCTTTTGCCATTCAGAATGATGTCAGGCTGTGTTGATCCCTTTTCTTATTCCTTGTCATCTGGCATAGGGGAGAGGCGCTCGGCCTTCTTGGCTTGTCGGTGCTCCCCGGTATTCCCTGCCGTTTTGTTTGTTGCCTATATATGTTTGCCCTTTCTGGTTTTAGTCGTTCAGCAGCATCGGCATGATGAGCATAAGGATATTCTGCCCCTCAGGCTGCTCTGATGGGAAAATGAGGCACGGACGGCTTGGGTCGGCAAGCTCCATCAACACTTCGTCGCTTGTCAGGCTTGAGAGGATCTCGAGGAGCGAAGGGCCTTTGAAGCCGATACTCATAGGAGTTCCGTTGTAGTCGCATACTATGGTTTCCTTTGCGCTTGTCGCGAAGTCGATGTCCTCTGACGACGCCTCCACCTGTCCGATGCCGAGGCGCAGACGGATGGACTGGCTGCTCTCGCTTGCGAATGGCAGGATGCGCTTCACCGAACCGAGAAGAGCCCTGCGGTCGATGGTCATCTGGCATGGATTGTCGGTTGGAATCACGGAGTTGTAGTTGGGATATCTGCCTTCTATGAGTCTGCACTTCAAGTTGCCTGCTGCGAATGTCACCTCTGCATTGAGGTCGTCGAAGCGTATCTCTACAGGTGTGTCGTCGTGGGGTAGCGCGTTCTTGAGCAGTGTGGCGGGTTTTTTCGGCAAGATGAACGACACAGGCTCTTCGTTGGTGATGCTCAGTATCTTGTTTCTCACGAGCTTGTGTCCGTCGCTTGCCACGATTGCCAATGCCTCTTGGTTGAGGTCAAAATAGAGTCCGTTCATCACAGGCCTGATTTCCTCGTTAGCTGTGGCAAACAATGTGCGCGAGATGTTGTCGGCAAGGATGCCGGATGGTATGGTGATTGTCGTTGCCCCGTCGCCTACTGGCTGTGCCATTGGGAATTCATCGGCATTCTGTGCCGTGAAGGTATAGCCTCCGTTCTGGAATGTAATGCTCACGGAGTAGGTGTTCAAGTCTACTGTGAGCGTGACTGGCTGCTCCGGCAGGTCTTTAACGGCATCGATGATGGTGCGGCTGCTGATGGCGAACCTTCCGTCGGAATCAGCCTCGTCGAGTTCCACACTGGTGGTGAGCTCGTTCTCCTTGTCAGAAGCGGTGAGCGTGAGCACTCCGTCCTTTACATCAAAAAGGATGCAGTCCAGAATCTGTAGTGAGTTCTTGCTGTTAAGCACTTTCGACAGTGTAAGAAGGCGGCTGCTTAGCACCGCGCATGACAATGTGATTCTCATTATTGTGTATTTTATTGTTGTTTTTATTGTTGTTTATCGTTGTCCTTGCTTTGCCGGACGCTATTTCCTTCTTATTATACGACCTGTTGGCGTCTGGCAGATAACGACTACAAAAATACAAAAAAACCTTGTGGTGAGCAAAAAAATAAAATGAAATGTTTTTATTTTTAAAACTATTTTGGTAATTTCGCAGACCAAACCATAAAGAACGAAAAACAAATGGAAATACAAGGAAAAGTTATAGCTGTGCTTGCCCCTCGTGAGGGAACCTCAAAGACGGGCAACCCATGGAAGGTGCAGGAGTACGTGATAGAGACAGAGGAGCAGTACCCCAAGAAGATGTGTTTTGAGGTCTTCGGCAACGACAGAATCAGCCAGTTTGCCTCCATGCTCGTTGTTGGCAACACTGTCAAGGTGTCGTTTGATATCGACGCACGCCAGTGGAATGACCGCTGGTTCAACTCTATCCGTGCATGGAAAGTGGAGCTGCCGGTGCAGGAGCCAATGGCCGAGATTCCGCCACAGGCAATCCCTGAACCATTCCCGCCAGCACAGCCGGAAGCTGCCGCTACAGGCGAGTCTACCGACGATCTGCCTTTCTAAGGCAGAAAGCCGTTGGTTGAGCAAACGGCTCTTCCCGTTGTAGTGACAGGGAATTGATATTGCCGCAAGAGGTGTAATGCTTCTTGCGGCATTTTTTTGTGTCCGTAATTGTTCGTTTTTTCCCATATATGTGAATAACTGGACAACGATAGAATTGCAAATTTATTTGAAACAATTAGGAAATATGAGTACTTATTAGTGGAATGGGATGTGTAAACGAATGAAAATAATTTACAAAAGAGTACCAAGAGTACCAAAGTACCAAAGTCCCAAGCAGATTCTTCATTTTTTATAATGTGTTATATATCAATATATTATCTTTATATTTACAAAATATAGTGCACTTATGGGACTTTGGTACTTTGGTACTTTTGGTACTTTTGGTACTTTTTTGTAAAACAAACGGATTCAAACGCATGGATTCACTTTTACAATATGTTCATCGTCGGTAGCCTCTGAAAGTATTTTTATTCATTTTTCGTAGATACCTACATGGTATAATGTTCCAAAAGTCGGTTTCCAATATGCTAATAAAAATCGGTCATCAGGAATTGTGGAAAGTCTTCAAGACCTATCCGTCAATCACCTGATGACCGATGCGCCTTTATGTCAAGGCTTGAATTATGCTATATGGGCTTCTGATAAAGGACCCCACATGATGTGCGTCATTATTTGATGTTTGGCTCCTCCAGACCGAAGCCCTTCTTCTTGTCGAGTGCCTTCAGATAGATGGCGAAGAGAAGGGCAACAACGCCGAAGCTCGCAAACACTACGAGTGGCACCGTGTAGTCGTAAGGAATGAAGTCTGCACCCGCCTTCTTGGCTGCTATAACGGCAGGGTTGTTCTCATTGGTAGAAGCGAGCAGGTTGCCGATAAGCTTTGGTACAAAGCAAAGACCGATGTTCTGAACCCAGAAGATCAGGCAGTATGCAGAACCGAGAATCTTCTCGTCGATAATCTTTGGAACGCTTGGCCACAATGCAGCCGGCACAAGAGCGAATGAGATTCCGAGGAGCACGATGGTGGTATAGGCAATCAGCGGGCTCTTTGTCTCTGGCAATACGAATGCGAACACGAGATGGCAGCAGATGAGAATCAGCGCACCGCCCATGAGCATCGTAGCGCCTTTGCCCTTGCGGTCGAGGAAATTGCCCAGGAATGGAGTGATGACAGCAGCACCGATAGGGAACCAACGGAAGATGTTGGCTGCATCGGATGGAGAAATTCCGTCGAGGTTACACTGCAGCATGTTTGCGCCATAACGCTGGAATGGGAAGATGGCAGAATAGTAGAGCACACAGAGAAGGGCAACGATCCAGAATACCTGTGAAGAGAAGATCTTGCCAAGGTCGCTGAACTTGAATTCCTCCTCAGACTCTCCAGCCTCTTCAGACACACCGAGCTGCTTGTCGAGTGTCTTGTCCATGAATGTGAACACGATGAATGTGATGAGACCGATGAGCAGCAGAACGGTGCAGAATGCTATAGGAGCTACTACAGTGCCGAATTTGCTCGCGATGATTGGTGAGATAGAGAAGATGGCGAACACACCCACACGGGCGATAGCCATCTCTAGACCCATGGCGAGAGCCATCTCCTTGCCCTTGAACCACTTGGCGATGGCCTTTGAAACCGTTGTTCCTGCCATCTCGCAACCACAACCGAAGAGCATGAAGCCGAAGCATGCCATCTTGGCGCTGGCAGGAAGAGATACCCACCATGTGTTGAGCCAGTCGTGGAAACCGGTCGTGGCAAACCAATCAGAGATTCCGATGAGCTTGATCAGGGCTCCGATAAACATCATAGAGGCAGACAGGACTCCTGTGAAGCGAACTCCCATCTTGTCGAGGATAATACCGGCGATGATGAGGAAGCCCATCACGTTGACGATATACTCAGAAGCTGCATAAGTTCCGAACGTGTCAGGACCCCAGCCTTTTTCGCTCTCCATGAGAGCCTGGATTGGTGACATTACATCGACAAACATGTAGGCGAAGAACATCATGGAAGCGATAAGGATGAGGGCTGTCCAGCGTGCCCATGCCTTGTCATTTAATAGTTGTTTAACTGTTTGAACCATTTTAATTCTTTGTTTTAATTGTTTTTATTTTCCTTTTTCTTTTATATTTTCATTTGAAAAGTTTATTTCTTCAGCCACTTGTCAAGCCAGTTGAAGTATGTGCGCTGCCAGAGAACGCCGTTCTGAGGTTTCAGCACCCAGTGGTTCTCGTCGGGGAAGAGCAGCAGTTCGGCAGGAATGCCTCTCAGACGGGCTGCATTGAAGGCTCCGAAACCTTGGTTGGCGTTGATGCGGTAGTCCATCTCGCCATGGATGCAGAGGATTGGAGTGTCCCATTTGTCAACGAAATGGTGAGGAGAGTTGTCGTATGTCCTCTTGGCATTGGCAGTCTTGTCCTTGTTCCAGAAGGCATCATCGTATTCCCAGTTGCTGAACCAGGCCTCCTCGGTGTCGGTATACATAGACTCGAGGTTGAAAGCACCGTCGTGGGCGATGAAACACTTGAAACGTCCGTCGTGATGGCCTGCGAGGTAGTAAACGCTGAAGCCGCCGAAGCTTGCGCCAACGGCACCTAGACGGTCTTTGTCAACGAATGGCAGTGTGGCAGCGTCGTCGATAGCGCTGAGATAGTCTTTCATGCACTGGCCAGTCCAGTCGCCGCTTATCTCCTCGTTCCATTCAGAACCGAAACCTGGCAGTCCGCGGCGGTTAGGAGCAACCACCACGTATCCGTTGGCTGCCATTATCTGCATGTTCCAGCGGTAGCTCCAGAACTGTGAAACAGGACTCTGCGGGCCGCCCTCGCAGAAGAGCAGAGCAGGATATTTCTTGTTCTCGTCGAAATCAGAAGGCAATACCACCCATACGAGCATGTCCTTGCCGTCGGTAGTCTTCACCCAACGTTCTGTCACCTTGCCGAGAGAGAGTTGGGAAAGGATTTCCTTGTTCTCCGAAGTCAACTGCTGTACCTTCGACTTCTCTGTCTTTTTCTCTGGTGTCACCACGAAGATGTCGTTAGGTGCCGACATGCTCTGGCGGATGGCAAGCAGCTTGTTGCCGCTGTTGGCAAGAGATACGGACACGAAGTCTGCGCAGTCGTTTGTCATCTGCTCCACCTTTCCTGTCAGGTCGGTGCGATACATGTTCACGCATCCGTGCCATACACCGATGAAAGTGATGGTCTTGGAATCTGCCATCCAGCAGAAGTCATCCACGTTGGAGTCGAACTTCTCTGTGACATACTGCTTTGTGCCGGTGGCGAAGTCGTAGACGCAGAGTCTGTTTCTGTCGCTCTCATATCCGTCGTGTGCCATGCTCTGCCATGCAATGCGTTTGCCGTCGGGCGAGAACTTGGGGTTGATGTCGTAGCCAGGGTTGTTCTTTAGATTCTCGGCAGAGTTCACAGCCTGGAATTTCTTTGACTTTGAAGTGTCGTTCTTGGGTGCTACGTATCCGGCTGGCTTGCAGAGGTTCTTGGTCTGCTTTGTAGCCAGTTCATAGAGATATATGTCAGAATCTGTAGAAGTGGCATATTCCACTCCTGACTTCTTTCTGCATGTATATGCAATGCTCTTTGAATCAGGGCTCCACGCCAGCTGCTCCACACCTCCGAATGGCTTCATGGGACACTCGTATGGTTCGTCGACAAGGATGTCTGTGCCTTCGGTTATGCCCTCGGCTGTGACATCAGCCAAGAAAGGGTGGGGGATAGTCTCCACGTATTCGTCCCAGTGGCGGTAGTTCAGGTCGGTGATGAGCCTTCCGCTAGCCAAAGGCAGGTCTGACGGATTCTTCTTGATGCTTTCATGATAGGCTATCTGTTTCACGAGGATTACCTGTGTGCCACTTGGTGAGAACTTGAAACCGTCTATGCCGGTCTTGTCGTGGGTCAGCTGCCTGCGGTCTGTTCCATCGGCATTCATAGACCAGACCTGTCCTCCGGAAATGAAGGCGATGCGTTTGCCGCCCTCTATCCATGCAGGATCAGTCTCGCTTCCAGAAGCTGTAGTGAGCTGACGGATGTTCTTGCCGTTGGCATCCATGATGCAGATTACCTGGCGACTCTTGTTCTGTTTCACACTGTAGTAGCCCACCTGGTATACGATGAGCTTTCCGTCGGGTGACGCCTGGGCAGATGCAATTCGTCCCATTGCCCAGAGGGCCTCGGGAGTCATCTTGTTGCTGCTGAGCGTGACGTTGCTCTTTCCGATTGTTTCCACTGTGGTCTGTGCTTTTAGGCTATGGCATCCCAATGAGAGAGCCATGGCGAGGATAATTGATTTTTTCATAATATAGAAGGTAAAAAAGCCTGCGAGGAATTCCGGCATTATGCAACGCCTGGAATCCTTCACAGACTTGTTGTTTGTTACTTAGTGGCCCTTTCTTCTTTCCATCTCCTCGCGCTGCTTGCGGAGTTCCTCGGCCTGCTTCTGCATGGCCTCGAGTCGTGCGGCAAGTCCGCTGGTCTTCTTCGGGTTCTTCTTGTTTTCCTCGTATTTGGCCTCGAGGATAGACAGAAGCTTCTCATCGTTTGTGGTCTTGCGCAATGTCCACATGATGGCAGCGCTGAAGAAGAGTGATATGAAGTAGTAGAAGTTCAGTCCGGCAGAATAGTCGTTGAACATGAAGAAGAACATCACTGGCATGAGATACATCATCCACTGCATTGCCTTCATTTGTTCAGCCTGCTGGCCTACCATCTGGTCTCTCTGCTGGCGCATTGTCATCATTGAATACAATACGTTGGCTACACAGAAGAGGATACACGTGAGGCTCAAGTGGTCGCCGATGAGCCACAGATTGGTGTGCCACTCTATGATTGGGTCGTAGGTAGAGAGGTCGCTGATCCAGAGGAAGCTCTCACCTCTTAGCTGTATGGCGTTGGGCACGAAATTGAACATGGCAATCCAGATAGGCATTTGGATGAGCATCGGCAGACAGCCGCTCAAGGGGCTGACGCCATACTTGGAATATTCTGCCATCATTGCCTGCTGCTTCATCATCTGGTCTTCTGGCTTGTCGTATTTCTTCGTTATCTCGTCGAGCTTTGGTTTCAGCACACGCATCTTGGCCGAAGACATGTAGCTCTTCTTCACAAGCGGGAATGTGATGAACTTGAGGAGCATAGTGATGAGAATCAATACGATACCCATATTAATGTCGAGCTTGGTGAGCCAGTCGAAAACGTAAATGGTGAACCATCTGTTGATGATTCGGAACAGAGGCCATCCCAGATAAACCAGGCGCTGCATCTCAAGGTCTTTGCCGAACTTGCTCTCTTCCTCTACGTTCTGCAGCAGACGGAAATCATTAGGACCATAGTAGAACTCCAATTCTGTAGGCTGCTTTCCAGTCGGGTCAAAGAATGTTTTCATCTTTGCTCCGTACTGCTTCAGATAACCAGAACCCTTCTCCTGCGGAATACTTGTCATCTTGGCATTCTTGCCTAAGTCCTTCTCTGCTATCATTACGGCACTGAAGAACTGGTTCTTGAATGCCACCCAGTCGATGTTGTCCTCAACAGTCTCGTCGGTCAGTTCCTTGCCCTCGTTAAGATAGTCGGTTCCGCCTTCGGTCAGATGGTATGTGAGCGACGCATAACGGTTCTCGAAAGTGAAGCCCTTCTCCTGCTGACGACATTTGTCTGTCCATTCCACATCAATCGTGTTGTAGTTTGGAGAGAACATTCCTGCCATGCCGTTTGCCTGAATAGAGGCATGTAGCATGTAGTCTTTGCCCAGCTTATATGAAATAGTGAGCGATTTTCCGTTAGCTGTTGCTGCAGTGAACGTTACCGTAGAGTCGGTGACATTTGAAGGCGTGAAATACATGTCACTCGTCACGAGGTTTGTCTCCTTGCCTGCAAGCATGAATTTGAGTTGCTGGTCTTTAGCGTCGAAGAGCGTCACGTCATTGTTGCCGTTGCGGTCGGCGAACCCTTTGATTACGGCTTTCTGTACTGTGGCTCCCTTTGTGTTGAGCGTGAGTTCTACCTTTTCGTTGCGGAGTGTCACGTCTGTTGACTTTCCAGACATCACCTCATGGAAGAGGGATGTGGTGTCTGTTGCCAGCGCCTGGGCGTTTGCCTTGGCTGCAGCTGCATCGGCAGCCTGTTTTGCTGCAGCTTTCTTCTTCTCCACATTGGCTATGGAGTCTTGCACTCTCTGCTGCTGGGCAATTTCCTCGTCTGACGGTTTGTTGTACCAACTGAAACCGATGAGCAATGCTGCGATGAGCACAAAGCCCGTGATGGTGTTTTTATCCATTGTCAAAAATAAGTTGTTTTTCTGATAAATATTGCGTTATTAACCGGTTGTCATTTCTTACCCTTCTTGCAGGCTATAGCTGTTTTCACGAAGTCAAGGAAAAGAGGATGCGGGTTGAGCACCGTACTTGAGTATTCCGGATGGAACTGTGTTCCGATATACCATTTCAGTCCTGGTATCTCCACGATTTCAACGAGGTCGCTCTCAGGGTTGCGTCCCACACATTTCATTCCTGCACGCTCGTATTCCTGCTCGAAGCTGTTGTTGAACTCATAGCGATGACGATGGCGCTCCTGTATGTGTTCCTTCTTGTAGATTTCAAAGGCGCGTGATCCTTGTTTCAGCACACATTCATAGGCGCCGAGTCGCATCGTTCCACCCAGGTCGGTGATGTTCTTCTGGTCTTCCATGATGTCGATCACGTTGTGCTCCGTCTTCTCATCGAGTTCACGGCTGTTGGCATCTTCATAGCCAAGCACGTTTCTCGCGAATTCCACAACTATCATCTGCATTCCGAGACAGATGCCGAAAGTTGGAATGTCGTGAGTCCTGGTGTAGTGGGCTGCAACAATCTTGCCTTCTGTTCCACGCTGTCCAAATCCGGGACATATCATTATGCCGTCCATTCCCTGCAGCTTTTCTGCCACGTTCTCCTCAGTGAGCTTCTCGCTGTTGATGAACGTAATGACGGTCTTGTGGTCGTTGTAGGTGCCGGCTTGAGAGAGGCTCTCCCTGATGCTCTTGTATGCATCCTGAAGGTCGTATTTGCCGACAAGTCCTATATGTACTTCTTCTGTGGCTTTCTGTCTTCTTTCGAGGAAGCTCTTCCATGGTCCGAGTGCAGGAGTCTCTCCCGGCTCAATGCCCATCTTCTTGAGGATTGCCGAGTCGAGTCCCTGATTCTGCATATTGACGGGCACTTCATAGATGGAAGGCAGGTCTTCGCTTTGTACGACGCAGTCGAAGTCGACGTTGCAGAAGGATGCCACTTTCTTGAGTATTCCGTCTCCGAGGTGTTTCTCGGTTCGCAGCACGAGAATGTCGGGCTGTATGCCGACGCTCTGAAGCTCTTTTACGGAGTGTTGAGTTGGTTTGGTCTTCAGTTCTCCGGCTGCTTTGAGATAGGGTACGTAGGTTAGATGTACGCATACTGCATTCTTGCCCAGTTCCCATTTCATCTGTCTTATCGCCTCAAGGTATGGGGCGCTTTCTATATCACCTATCGTTCCTCCGATTTCCGTTATTACGAAGTCGTAGTGGTTCTTCTCTCCGAGCAACTTTATGTTCCTCTTTATCTCATTCGTGATATGTGGAACAACCTGAATCGTCTTTCCCAGATAATCGCCACGTCGCTCCTTGTCTATCACAGCCTTGTATATGCGTCCTGTGGTGAGTGAGTTCGCCTTTGTGGTCTGAATGCCTGTGAACCTCTCGTAGTGTCCGAGGTCGAGGTCTGTTTCCATACCGTCCACGGTGACGTAGCATTCACCGTGTTCATACGGATTCAGGGTTCCTGGGTCGATGTTGATGTAGGGGTCGAATTTCTGGATTGTGATGTTGTAGCCCCTTGCCTGTAATAACTTACCTATTGAAGAAGAGATAATTCCCTTGCCGAGCGATGATACTACACCGCCAGTGACGAAGATGTACTTGGTTTCAGTCACGGTCTTGTTGTTTTTATTGTTTATAATATTCAAACGATTTGCAAAGTTAACAATAAAAACATTTATAGCCAAAGGATTAGCTTTTTTTCGCTTTTTTCTTCTATGAAGAATTATGGGCCAGCGGATTGAGGTTGGTTTAGAAGAATAAAAAAAAGAGAATGACCGAAATCATTCTCCTTATGTCGGGGTGACAGGACTCGAACCTGCGACAGCCTGGTCCCAAACCAGGAACGCTACCAACTGCGCTACACCCCGATTGTTTGTCTTGACAATCTTCTTGTTCCGGCAACTCTTGTTGTGTTTGTTTCTTGATTGCGGGTGCAAAGGTACGGATTTTTTTGTTTCTGCAAAACTTTTCAAGAAAAAAAGCATTAAATTATATGCTTTTTTTTAATAGTTTACAGAGATTTTCCTAAAAACACAATTTCCACATTATTAAATATTATTTTTTTCCTTACCCGTATTGCAATTGTCTGATTAATATCAGAGCTGGGAAGGGGATGGATTATATACGAATGGTGGTCTGTCACATCCCCTTTGTTGGTTTGCAAGCATTATTGTTGTATTATCCTCATACCAGTGAGTGGCTGTCAATGTATTTTAGCATTTCGTTTTTGTAGCTTTCTGAGATGGGGAGATATTGGTCACCGATAACAATGCGGAAGCGATCGATCAGTTCCACTTTGGGCATGTGTACGATGTATGATCTGTGTATGCGCATGAATTCTGGCGAAGGAAGGTATTCCTCCACCTTCTTCATGTTCATTAGAGACATGATGTTTTTAGAACTGTCGGTGAAATAAAATTTCACATAGTCTTTCACTCCCTCTACATAAAGAATGTCGTCGAAGTTGATTTTCTGCAGCTTGTATTCGCTTTTCACGAACACGAACCGGTCTTCGCGCATTGTCTTCTGTCTGTCTTGAATGTCAAACCACTCGAGGGCCTTGTTTGCAGTCTGCAGGAACCTCTCGAAACTGATGGGTTTCAGAAGATAGTCGAGGGCATTAACATTGTAGCCGTCAATCGCATATTGGTTGAAAGCCGTAGTGAACACGATTTTCGTTTCCTTGCTGATTATCCTTGCAAATTCCAGTCCGCTTAGTTCCGGCATCTGGATGTCGAGGAATATCAGGTCGATCTTTTTTTCGCGTATGGTCTTTATTGCTTGTGTGGCACTGTTGTACACTCCTTCCACTCTGAGGAATGGCACCTTCTGAGCATAACTTTCCAGCAGTTCTGCTGCCAGCGGCTCGTCGTCAATTATTACGCAGTTTAGTGTCATAAATATATATGTTAGAATAATAAATCTTGTTATTGTCTTTTGTTCCTTTTTCCCATAAATACTTTTTGTGGTAGGAAAGTTCGAGACGTTTGCCCACCTGTTCAAGGCCGATGCCGTGACCGCTTCTGTCGTTGTCGTCTTTGGGGAAATTTGAATTTTCTATCTCGCATGCGATATGGTTACGGTCGGCATGTATGTTTATGTGTATGAAACTGTTGTCTGTTGTTCCTATACCATGCTTGAAGGCATTCTCTATCAGCGAGATGAAAATGAGGGGAGCAATCCTCAGTTCCGTGTCTTTGGGCACATCGACGTCGATTTGTATCTTAGTGGTCTTCGGAATGCGGATTCTCATCAGGTTGACATAGCTGTGGATGAATTTTATCTCATCGTCTAGTCTGACGAAGTCCTGCTGGTTGTCGTAGAGGATATGTCTGAGCATACCGCTGAGTTCCAGTATAGCCTTCTGTGCTCCCTGTTGGTTGAAGGCAGTGAGGGCATAGATGTTGTTGAGGGTGTTGAGCAGGAAATGGGGATTGACCTGATTCCTCAAATTCTTCAGCTCTGCATCCTGTTTTGCCATCTCTGCTTCCCGACGTGCCGCTTCTGACGACTGCCATTTGATTGACAGTATCGACATTGCTGCTATGGCAGCAGTAACCGTCATGTTGAAAATGTTTCTCAAAATGAAGATTAAGTCCATAAACACATTCGGCTCTCTCATCTTTCTCATCGGATGCAGGTGATGTTCCGGATGGAAGAATATTCTATGGCTCACCTGAAACCAGATATGTAGTCCTAATCCCGCTACTATCACCAATGCTATGGTATATGTCCAGAACTTACGCTTTTGTCCTTTGAGCAACAGTTTGGGAGTGAGGTATAGATAAGTAGTGTAGAACACCAGCATCATGGCAATTGGTGTGGAAAGCATCGGTATCAGCTTGTCTGCTTCAAAACGTTCACCTCTGTCGAAGAATGTGAGCGGGGATATTAATATCACGAGCCATACGGCAACGTGGATAGCGATAAGAGTCTTCTTGTATGAGTTCATGGCTTTGAGTTTGTTCTTCCTATATTTCGATCATTCATATCTGAGAGCCTCGATGGGGTCGAGCTGTGCTGCTTTCTTTGCCGGATACCAACCAAAGAACACACCTGTGAAGGTACACACGGCGAAGCTCATGACGATACTCCATGGCTGTATGTATATCGGCCAGTGGGCAATGAGGTTGATGGCATATGATGAACCGACTCCTATCAGTACGCCAATGATTCCTCCTGTCACGCTGAGCAGTATCGCCTCGATGAGGAATTGGTTGAGGATGTCCACTCCGCGTGCTCCAACGCTCATTCTGAGTCCTATCTCCTTGGTTCTCTCTGTCACGCTCACATACATGATGTTCATGATTCCGATGCCGCCCACTATAAGTGAAATGCCTGCCACACATCCCAGCAGAATGGTCATCATATCTGTGGTTGAGTTCATCATTGATGCAAGTTCCTCTTGTGAGCGTATGTTGAAGTCATCATCGTCGGCCTCCTGCATGTCAGTGGCCTCTTTCAGTTTGTGGTTACGACGCAGTATTGTGGTTATCTCGCCTGTAGCCTTGTCTGTAAGCCCTTCTGTTATTGCAGAACAGTTGATGCTTCCGAGATACGTCTGTGCGAGTATCCTCTTCATTACAGAAGTGTATGGGGCAAGCACGAGATCATCCTGGTCCATACCCATCGTGTTGTATCCCTTCTTCTTCAACACTCCGACGACTCTGAAAGGTATGCTGTTGAAACGCACCACACGCCCGATGGGATCGCTGCCATCGGGAAAGAGATTGTCAACTACGGTCTGTCCTAGAACGCATACCTTTGCGCTTGACTTTATGTCTTCATCTGAGAACATATCTCCATCGCTCACGCTGAGTTGGCGGATAGAGAGGTAGTCGGTGTTCACTCCATAGATAGTAGATGGGGTGTTGTTATTGCCGTAGATGAATTGTCCGCTTTTGTTCACCACCGGACTTATTGCTGAAATGTACTTACATTCGTCTTTAAGCGACTGATAGTCGGTAAGTTTCAGGGTTTCCATTGATGAGGCATCCTGTCTCACTCCGCCTCTCATGTCGGCTCCAGGGTTTATCATTATCATGTTAGAGCCCATCTCGGCAATGTTTGCTTGTATACTTTTCTTTGATCCCTGGCCTATGGCGAGCATGGCAATGACCGAAGCCACGCCGATGATAATGCCTAGGGCTGTAAGGAAAGACCGCATTTTATTGGCGGCTATAGCTCTGAGGGCTATCTTGAAAAGATTGCTATAATTCATTGTTTTGTCCTCCTTGGTTTATTCGTCGGTGCTTGGCGGTAATTGTGCAAGTGCTTCAGCTGCCGACTGTATGTTGTTGTTGTATTCGTCACTTATCACCTTGCCGTCTCTAAGCATGATGTTACGACTCGAATAGTTGGCCAGGTCGGGATTGTGTGTCACGAATATTATAGTTCTTCCCGCAGCGAAGAGTTTCTGGAAGAGTACGAGGATTTCAAACGATGTCCTCGTGTCGAGATTTCCTGTAGCTTCGTCAGCAAGTATTACGGCTGGGTTGTTCACCAAGGCACGGGCTATGGCCACACGTTGCATTTGTCCACCTGACATTTGGTTGGACTTGTGGTATAGGCGGTCGCCCAATCCCACTGCCTTGAGGGCTTCAATTGCCCTGTCATGTCTTTCTGTTGTCGAAACGTCTGAGTTGTACATCAGGGGAAGCTCTACGTTCTCTATGCTGGTGGTCTTTGGCAACAGATTGTAGTTCTGGAATATGAAACCTATTTTTCTGTTACGCAGCACTGCTCGTTGTGGTTTTGACATTGTTCTCACCGATACCCCGTCGAGCAGATATTCACCGCTTGATGGAGTATCGAGGCATCCGAGCTGGTTTAGCAATGTAGACTTTCCGGAGCCAGACTTACCCATGATGGTTACGAATTCACCCTCGTATATCTTGAAAGAGACGCCCCTCAAGGCATGTACCATCTCATCGCCTACAAGAAACTCTCTTTTAACGTTCTGTAGTTCTATAACGACTTTTTTACTGTCCATATTGTTCTGATTCATGAATTTATTCAAGTTCCAAACTCGTTTTTATCCCAAATCGGTCATTAGGCTTGCTTGGATTTTGTTATTTTAGAAGAGTGGATTTTGTTTGGCTTTTAATGAGTAATAGCGAGCTATTACGAATTAAAAACAGACAAAAGGCGCCTTATAAAAAACTAAAGACAGCAAGCAGTAATTAAAAAATACAATAAACGGCCTAATGACCGATTTGGGTTAAAAAAGGAAAAGACCTTGAATATACTACAGCATACCCAAACGATAATGCGCGGAATGTCGTCGTCAGCCCTCATTCTGCTCTTGGCGGTGGCCACTATTGCCGTCGTGTCTTCATGTGGCGGATCCCACCGCTATCCACAGGAACTCTCTGCCGTAGACTCCATCTGCAAGGACAGTGCCGAAGTGGCGATGTCGCATCTGCAGGCGCTGTCGGAAAAATACGACCAACCCTCGGCGGATGCCTACGACCGCAATTATTATCTGCTGCTGAAGGTGAAGGCGGCAAACAATGCCTACCAGCCCCTGGCGGACAGCACGATATTCCATGTGCTCGACTTCTTCAGGGGGACGGCGGAAAAGGACAAGCTCTGCCAGTCGTATTATTACCTCGGCAAATATTACATAAAAAAGAACGATGCCCCTCAGGGTCTGGAGAATTTCCAGAAGGCACTCGACCTGACAGACGAGAACACACCCTTGTATTTCCGCAGCTGTATATATAATCAGACCGGCCGGCTGTTCCTTTACCAAGGAATGTTTGACGATGCACTCCAGAAGTATGAAGAGTCTTATAAATGTGATTCCATATCCGGTGATACTGTCAGCCTGATATTCAGCATGCGTGACATCGCAACCATCTATGATTTCAAAAAAGAATACCAGAAGTGTTTGGCTCTGCTGCATAAGGCATACGACATGTCTGCAAGAACAAATGATAACGGACTTCACAATTCCATTTCTCAGTCGTTGGCTATTTGTTATTTTGACATCAATGATATAGCAAAATCAAAGCATTATTTGATGGAGACATTGCGTTCTGTCGATCCCAACGTGAAGTCTTCCGCATATTCCTTGGCGATAGATATATATACGCGAGAGAACAAAATGGATTCGGTATTCTATTTCAGTCAGGAGCTGTTGAAAATAGGAACTGTATATACAAAGCAGAAAGCAACGTCCACATTGTGTGCATATTATTTTGACAAAGGCGAAATGGACAAATCGCAGAAGAATCTGGAAAAGAGCATTATATTGACCGATTCTGTGAATAACATAAATGCAGTGAATACCGTTGCCCAGATGAACGCTACTTATAATTTCAACCTGAAGGAAAAAGAAAATATACAATTGAGATACCAGATAAAAGAAAAGGTGTTTGTTTCTGCATTGATGGGACTTGTATTTATCATGTCTGTTCTTGTTGTCATATTTAAGATTGAAAGAAATAAAAAGCGGTTCCTTCAAATGAAGATGCTTAATAGTCATTTGACTTATATGCTCGATGAAGCAAATGACAGGAATGAGTTCAACATGCAAAACAAGCAGCACGAAATAGACCTCTGCCATTCGGAGATAAGAAAGCTGAATGAGAAAAATGAAAACGACCGCAATAATTATGAAGTCATAATCAAGCAGATGCAGGAAGGATTGCGAAAACAAGAGGCAACGTCGAATGGTTGTGATGAGAATAATGACGTGCCGTCTGCATTGGATATCATTTCGATCTTGACCAATAGAATCAAGGAAAAGAAGAATGTGACTAATAAGGATTGGGAGCGGATTGTCGAAATCTTTGATAATTTGTATCCTGCCTTTAGAAAGGCAATCCTTGATAAATACAATTTGAAAATGGATGACTATAAAATTTGTATACTCGTAAAATTGAACTTTCCTAATGTTGATATAGCAGAAATAATGAATAAGACGCCTTCTGCAATAACGATGAAAAGAGCAAATCTATATGCCAAGATAGAAAAGACAAATGGAAAGGCAAAAGATTTCAATAGTTTGATAAAGTCCATATAGTCAAGGTGTTATCCTTGAAATTGAATTTTATTTGAATTCCGATATTAGGGAATTGTGAGAATTGAATTTTATTTGAATTCATTTCTTTCCGTATTTTTCATGTTACGAGTATATTTGTAGCGCTAATTTAATATACTCGTATTATGAGAAGGTAACTATTCAGCAATATTATTTTCCTTATCTCCATCCTGTCACTATCTG
>OQWE01000146.1_pt1 | contig 23171 bp, 13 predicted proteins | sample 1691591 | NCBI WGS metagenome assembly OQWE01 (sample SAMN03418265, study PRJEB22391) | human gut metagenome | biome: human-gut; feature: organic feature; material: feces | host: Homo sapiens | place: Tanzania | collected 2013-01
AATTGAAGTCGATCTGCGATCAGGGCGATAAACTCGCTATTGGTGGGCTTCCCCTTGGTATTGCTTACCGTGTAGCCAAAGAAGCTCTGCAAGGTGTCCAGGTCTCCCCGGTCCCAGGCTACCTCGATGGCGTGGCGAATGGCACGCTCCACACGGGAGGCGGTGGTCTCGTTCTTCTTGGCGATGGCGGGATAAAGCACCTTGGTAACGCCGTTGATGATATCCGGCTCCCGCACCGTCATAATGATGCCGTCGCGGATATACTGGTAGCCCTTGATATGTGCCGGAACGCCTATCTGATGCATGATTTCAGATATTGTAACTGTGAGATCCTTATCCTGAAAACTTGAATCTCCGTGGCTCCCGACCTCGGATACTTCCGAATCGTTCATCACAACTACATTGAAACCTGCATCTCTGAGAGCCGTACAATATTCGCGGGTCAATTCTTTTTCGTCAGATGTCATTAAAATTTTCAATGTTTTCTCCATTTACATTACCTCCTCGCAAATTACTTCCATATTTTACCATAAGCAAAGAAATACCGCAAGGATTATTTTGGGATTTTATACCATATTTTTGAATCGTATATCCGAGGACCCCAAAATCTTGTGTTTTTATTCGTTTTTCGACCTTAGCACCATTTTCTCGGCAAAAATACCATAGCCTCTGAGCGGATCATGAACCAGGACGTGCGTTACAGCGCCCACTAACATACCGTCCTGAATGATGGGACTTCCGGACATTCCCTGTATTATTCCGCCGGTCTTTTCGATAAGCTTCTTGTCAGTAACGGTTATAGCCATACATTTTGAACTGTCCGAATTCCTGTAAATTCTTGTTATTTCCACTTCATATTCCTTCGGTCCGTTTTCATCTACCGTAGATATTATCTTTGCTCTTCCGGTTCTGACTTCATCTCTCATAGCAACCGGCATAACCGTTCCGGATATCTGGTCACCCGAAATACTCCCGAAAACACCGAAATCTGTGTTCTCCGTAAGCGGTCCCAGTATCTCGTCCGAAAAGACTCCGCAAAGCTCACCTGTATCCTCTTTAGTCCCCTTGTATGATCCTGTTATCCGGGCGTACACCGTGTCACCTCCGAGAAGCGGCATAAGCTCTCCGGTGTCAACATCACATATTCCGTGGCCGAGACCGGCAAACTCCAATGAATTATTATCAAAATATGTGAGTGTACCTATTCCCGCAGTACTGTCCCGAACCCAGAGACCGGCCTTGTATTTATTGTCCTCGGCGGACAGCACGGGAAAGAACCTTACAACTCTGTCTTCATTGTTTCTGCATACGAGAAGTTCAATCTCATTGCCGCCTGACGCGTTCACCGCAGCGCCGAAATCGGAATTGCTTGTCACTCTTCGTCCGTTAATTGCTTTTATGACATCCCCGACCTTAAGCCCTGCCTCCTGCGCCGGATTTTCACTTCCGCTTTTTGTTTTAACATAATTTGTCCCGACTACAAGAATCCCGTCTGAATAAAGACGTATGCCAAAGACATCTCCGCTGACTGTAACGTACTGTCTTGACACGGGAACAGATTTTGCAGCCTTTGCATATACATTGTTCCAGATTATAAATCCGATCAGAGTTATCGTGCAAATGGCGAAGGACAATGTCGTCACAAATTTTTTCTTTCTTGGCTTTCTTGGTAGTCTCGCTTTCGAGGCTTGCAACCGGCTTCTCCATTTCTGGCTTCTCCTTAGCGAAGATGGCCTCAATCCATGCACCCTTGGCAATCTCAAGCACCTCAAAGCCGTCGTTCACCTTCTTCTCGTACATTCCGCCCGGCTTGTGCAGACGATCCTTGGGCAGTGTAGTGGTGCTGATGTCGAATCCGCTCTCGATGATGTCCTGAATGCTCTGCGAGAGTGAGTCCCATCCACCGCCAAAGTTGCGGTCGAGAACCTCAATGAGCTTGGCAGCCGAGATGTGACGTATGTTCTCGTATGTAAGGTCGGTGACGCGCATAATCTGACGCTTCTTGATGGCCCACTTGCTATTATCGCCTTCGTCAGCACCCAGCGAACCAATCTTGAAGTCGCGGGCTTCATATTTCTTGATTACTTCAGGGCGGTCAATCTTTATCTCTTCTATTTCGAAAGCGCTTTTGATAACATCGAAGTAGTGTCTCTTGTTGTCCTTGAAATCAGATTCCTTTTTGGCCGATTCCCACATACGTAAGATGTCATTCTCCTGCAATTCCCATACGTTACTCTTTGTTAGAGTCTTGAGTGTCAAAGCTTTCTGTTGTTTCATATATTATTAATTTGTTTTCGTTTTATGTTTTGTTTAGTCTATCTTGCTCATCAGCCCAAAGGCCGATGGAAAAACGTGTTGCAAAAGTATATACTTTACTCCTAATTCACAAGTTTTTATCGAAAAATATAATACGTCGGAGCTATAAAAAATCGTGAGTTAAGTTTTTTGAATACAAGTGTTGCGTATATCATTTATATTTAATAATTTTGTCAGGATTTATGAGTGAACCTTTAGCTGAAAGAATGAGACCTCGCACTCTCGACGATTATGTCGGGCAGAAACATTTGGTGGGCGAGGGGGCCGTCCTGCGCAAGATGATTGACGCGGGGCGCATATCGTCGTTTATATTGTGGGGACCTCCGGGTGTGGGCAAGACCACGTTGGCGCAGATTATTGCCAACAAACTCGAGACTCCATTCTACACACTGAGTGCCGTAACGTCGGGTGTGAAGGATGTGCGCGAAGTGATAGAGCGTGCCAAGAGCGGACGTTTCTTCAGTACGGCATCGCCAATACTGTTTATCGACGAGATTCACCGCTTCTCGAAGTCGCAGCAGGATTCGCTGCTCGGAGCAGTGGAGCGTGGTGTGGTGACGCTTATTGGTGCTACGACAGAGAATCCATCGTTTGAGGTGATACGTCCTCTGCTGTCGCGCTGTCAGCTGTATGTGCTAAAGTCGCTCGACAAGGACGACCTGCTCGAATTGCTTCAGCGTGCCATTACTACCGATACCGAACTTTCGAAGCGCCATATAGAATTGAAGCAGACCGACGCAATGATGCGCTATAGTGGTGGCGATGCGCGCAAGTTGCTTAACATCCTCGAACTCGTTGTTGAGGCCGACAGCAACGACCATGTTGTCATCACCGATGACATCGTGGCAAGCCGTTTGCAACAGAACCCACTGGCTTACGACAAGGGGGGCGACATGCACTACGACATCATATCGGCATTCATCAAGAGCATTCGTGGCAGCGACCCCGATGCCGCTCTCTACTGGATGGCACGAATGATAGAGGCAGGCGAAGACCCACAGTTCATAGCTCGTCGTGTGGTGATATCAGCTGCCGAAGACGTAGGACTTGCCAATCCAAACGCCCTGTTGCTTGCCAATGCCGCCTTCGATGCCGTAATGAAGATAGGTTGGCCCGAGGGACGCATTCCGCTGGCTGAGGCTGTGGTATATCTCGCCACAAGCCCCAAGAGCAATTCGGCATACAAGGCCATCAACGATGCCCTATCGCTGGTGAAGCAGACTGGCAATCAGCCCGTGCCGCTACATCTGCGCAATGCTCCCACTCAACTCATGCAAAGCCTGGGCTATCACGAAGGATATAAATACTCGCACGACTATCCAGGCAATTTCACACCCCAACAATACCTCCCCGACGCATTGGTTGACACACGCCTATGGCATGCCCAACACTCGCCAGTAGAGGAAAAATCGTATCAACAGATGTTGCGCCTTTGGGGCGATAGATTTAAAGATAAAGATTGAAAAAATGAAAATAGTAGTTTTAGACGGAAAAGGTGTTAATCCTGGCGATATGTCGTGGAGCGGCATAGAGCAGTTTGGCGACCTTACCGTATACGAGCGCACTGCGCCCGATGAAGTTTTGAGTCATGTTGGCGATGCCGAGATTGCGCTCACCAACAAGACAGTGTTCAATGCCGACACCATTGCACGCCTCACCAATACCAAATATATAGGTGTGCTGGCTACCGGATATAATGTAGTTGACCTTGAGGCGGCTTCACGCCACGGCATCGTAGTGACAAACATTCCTGCCTATAGCACCGACAGCGTGGCGCAACATACATTTGCCCACATTCTCAACGTCACCAATCAGGTAGACCATTATGCACGTGCTTCGCGCGACGGAGAGTGGAGCCGTTGCCCCGATTTCTGCTATTGGGACAGTCCGCTGGTAGAGTTGGCTAGCAAGAATATTGGTATTGTAGGATTGGGACATATCGGTATGAAGGTGGCTTCGATAGCTCTCTGCTTCGGTATGAATGTATATGCTTATACAAGCAAGAGTTCCGACCAGTTGCCGCAGGGCATAAAGAAGGCAACGATGGAAGGACTGCTGAGCGTAAGCGACATCATCACCCTACACTGTCCGCTCAACGAAGAGACCAACCGACTCATCTGCGCCGACACCATACAGCACATGCGCGACGGAGTGATAATAGTAAATACAGGACGCGGACCACTGGTCGACGAGAACGACATGGCGGCAGCCTTGCACACGGGCAAGGTAGGAGCCTACTGTGCCGATGTGATGTGCTCAGAGCCACCGTCGGGTGACAACCCGCTGTTCTGCGAACCTCACGCCTATATAACGCCGCATGTGGCATGGGCATCAGTGGAGGCACGCACCAGACTTATGAGTATTGCCGAGAACAATATCAAGGCTTTTCTTAATGGAACACCCCAAAATGTAGTGAACAAGATATGATGCCTAATGAAGATCTTTACGGCCCACTGCTCAATGTGATAGAGTTTTTGGGAACATTCGCCTTCGCCATCTCGGGCATACGCCATGCAGCTGCCAAGCGTTTCGATTGGTTTGGAGGATTTGTATGCGGCGTTGCCGTGGCTATCGGTGGCGGTACGCTGCGCGACATGATGCTGGGAGTGACTCCTTTCTGGATGACCTCTTCCATATACCTCATCTGTACGTTTATGGCGCAGCTGTTTGTCATTGTCTTTGCCCGTTCGCTCAAGCGATTGGACAATACGTGGTTTTTCTTTGACACATTAGGTCTGGCGCTTTTCACGGTAGCCGGTCTGCAGAAGACGCTCGATTGCGGTCATGCATTCTGGGTGGCGATAATAATGGGAACCATAACAGGATCGGCAGGCGGTGTAATCCGTGACGTGTTGCTCAACAACGTGCCCGTTATCTTCCAGAAGGAGATATACGCCATGGCGAGCGTCATAGGAGGTTTGGCATACTGGGGACTCGTAGAGTGCGGTTGCGACATGACCATTTCGGTCATCATCGCATTCTTCCTCATTGTGGCAATACGCATCCTCGCTGTGAAATATCACATCTCGCTGCCAGTACTAAAGGGTGAAGAATAACATTTTAGCCCCTTAATACAGTGCTATTCATAACCCAAGGACACCCCAGTAGCATTTTTTTGCATAAAAGTTGAGGCATATTTGGTCATTTAGAAAAAAAACATTACCTTTGCACTCGATTTGTAGGTCCCGTAGCTCAGTTGGATTAGAGCAACAGCCTTCTAAGCTGTGGGTCTTGGGTTCGAACCCCAACGGGATCACAAACTAAAAAAGAGGATTTTACTTCGGTAAAGTCCTCTTTTTTTAGTTTCTGATGGTATGTTTGAAGACGATTCATAAAAAGTGAAAAACATTTATTAGTCAAGTATAATGAAAAATAATATTTTAGGTATTTCGCTTATGGGCATGGCTTTGGCAATGCCAGTAGCTAATGCTTCAGCCCAGGGAACAGTAGAGGATTACAACAGAGCCTATGACGTGCGTCGTCAATTCGTTGCCGACTCCGTGTTTCACTGGGTACGCTCGTCGGCTTGGTGTGACTCTTCGCACGTGTTGCATTATCAGATTTCTACTCCTCAAGGCAAGAAGTTTGTTTCGTATGATGCCGACAAGGATGAACTGAAAACCTACGATTCGCAGCAAGCGATGGAGAAAGCTTTGGGCATAAAGCCTCGTCCTGTCAATAAGCCCAGATTTGGCAGACGCCACGTGCGCCATTGGATGGAGGTAGACGAGGAGAAGGATGCTTATCCAGTACTATCGCCTGATGGCAAGATGGAGGCTTATATAGAAGGTTATAATGTAGTGATTCATGAGGCAGGAAAACCTTATACAGAAGCCAAGCGAATCCTTACTCAAGACGGCACTATAGGCTGCTATTACAGCAATCGCATCCAGTGGAGTCCTGATAGTAAGCACATCTTTGTCTGCAAGCGAGTGCCCGTAGAGAAGCGTTATGTTTACTATGTAGAATCTTCGCCTTCCGACCAGTTGCAGCCTATACTCCACAAACAAGAGTATGCCAAGCCTGGTGATGCGGTGCCACAGCATTTTCCAGTTATCATTGATGTGGCTTCTGGCAAGAAGGTTGAGGCTGACAAGCATCTAATAGAAAACCAGTATGCTCTGGAGTGGATGCAATGGACACCCGACAGCAAGGAGGTGACGATGGAGTACAATCAGCGTGGTCATCATCTCTATCAGATGTTGGCGATGGATGCCGAGACTGGAAAACTTCGTACCGTGGTGGAAGAGCGTGCCAATACCTTCGTGAACTATTCGCGTCTTTGGCGCCAGTTTATCAAAGACGGTAAGCAGCTGCTATGGCTGAGCGAGCGCGACAATTGGAATCATCTGTATCTATATGATGTGCAGAAGGCCAAGGTGATTCGTCAGATTACCAAGGGCGAATGGTTTGTACGCGGCATTCAGCGTGTGGACGAGGAGAAGGGAGAAATCTACTTCTCGGCATGTGGTATGAACAAGAATGAGGACCCTTATCTAGTACATTATTATAAGATAGGTATGGACGGTAAGAATCTGGTGGCGCTCACTCCTGAAGAGGGCAACCACAGTGTACAATATACCTACGACTATCGCTACATGTTAGATACATATTCGAAGGTGGATACGGCTCCGGTCACAGTGCTCAGAGATGCGCAGACTGGCAAGCTCGTAAAGACTCTGGAAACTGCAGATATTTCAACCTTGAGGAAGCATGGATGGCAGACACCTGAGGTGTTTGTAGCAAAAGGTCGTGACGGCAAAACTGATATGTGGGGTATAATACAGCGTCCAAGTAATTTCAATCCTAACAAGAAATATCCGGTTATAGAATACATTTATTCCGGTCCGGGCGATGCATACACTCCTAAGAGTTTTATGCCATACAATAGGTATACCACTTCGTTGGTCGAATTAGGATTCATTGTAGTTCAGCTCGATGCAATGGGCACTTCATATAGAGGCAAGAAATTTGAGGAGGTTTGCTACAAGAATCTTAAGGACGCCGGATTCCCCGACCGTGAACTTTGGATTAAGGCTGCGGCTAAGAAGTATCCTTATATGGACATCGACAATGTTGGCATCTATGGTTGTTCGGCTGGCGGACAGGAGAGTACTACAGCCGTATTGCTGCATGGCGACTTCTATAAGGCTGCTTACAGCGCATGTGGTTGTCACGACAACCGTATGGATAAGATATGGTGGAACGAGCAGTGGATGAGTTGGCCCGTTGACTCCAGCTATGTGGAGTGTAGCAATGTGGAGAATGCCCATAAGCTGGAGCGTCCGCTTATGCTCGTAGTAGGCGAGATAGACGATAATGTAGATCCGTCGAGTACATATCAAGTTGTGAATGCCTTGCAGAAAGCCAACAAGGATTTTGAGCTCGTGGTCATTCCTGGTGCCCACCATACTATGGGCGAACTCTATGGCGAGCACAAACGCTATGATTTCTTTGTGAAGAATATGCTTGGCGTGAACCCTCCGAAATGGAATCAGGTGAATAGCAAATAATGTTCACCGCTCCACTTCTTCATTGTAAAGGATGATGTAGTGATATAAAGACAGCTTCCATACTGCGAAAGTATGGAAGCTGTGTTTGCATACTACTTGATTCTTATAGTATGTTTTTTAGATAAGGCCATGTTTGTTACAATCCGGTCTTCAGTCCAGATTGTCTGAAGTTGAATTCATCAAAAACGTCACCGGCTTCTATTTCAAGTTTGATGAAGCGAAAACCGTTTGATGTGGTTGGCTGAATCGTCACGGTCAACTTGTTACCCTCGCACTTAGCTGTCAGCCAATCTGATTTTATGGAAAAGTTTTCGTGGTCGTTGTATTCGGCATAAAAGTGCTTTTCAGTGCCTCCAGGCTCTGATTCGGTTACTTCTGTCAGCCAAAACGAACTGTAGTTTTTACAATAGAAGACAAACGTGCCTCCATTTGGCGATACATGAATATTGCCGTCACTTGATTTCTTTACTTCTGTTTGCCACTTCATAGGGTCCCAGTCGCCATCTTCTTTACTGCAAGAGGATATAAAAAGTGGAATAACCAATAGTAACAATAACCATAATCTTTTTTTCATAGTTTTCTTCTTTATGTTTATCACTACTATTAAAATGCAAAAGTATCAAAAATCTTGCATGGAATGAGAAGAAGAATAGTCAGCGTTTTTATATGTAACTTTGTACAATTGCCTCGTCATACCAGCCAGTCACCTGCTTGCCGTTCTCAATGTCACGGCGCACCTGCTCGTTGCCAATCTCCTCAACCGAGTTCACCATCTTCACCTTACCACCAGTCTGATTCGATACTTTCTCCACAGTCTCAGCAATCCTGCCTTCCAATGGCTTAGAAAGGCTCAGTGAGGCATCAGTACGATAATGCACCCCGCTCTCTTCTCTTACCTTTACGTCAAGCTCCGAAAGTCTGTCAAGCACATCCTTTAGCTTGTCTGCCTTTATCTCAGCAAGCATCGTGTTTCCTCTTGTCTCAAAGTTACCACCGTCAACCATTTTCAGCAGCTCCTTATCAAGGAAATACTTGCCTCCCTTCTTGTTGCTCTTCGGGACACGTATAGTATAGTTTCGTGCCATTTTCATGTAGTCGAAACCTTGCTCTATCTTCACGTCTCCGTCCGAAGAAGTAATCTCTGTTATACCACCCTTGTTCGATGGTAATTCAAATTTTTCTGCTACGCTATTTATAGGCTTATCGTTAGCAAGTCCCTTCGGCTCAAACTTCTCAGGCATCAAAATGCCAGTCTTCACCTCGCCCGTGTCTGTTGTGTACTTCACCAGCTGACCGCCCAAGCCCTGCTCCTTGGTGTCAATCAAAGCCTGCAGCAAGTTTCCGGTAATGATATATCCGTCCTTACGGCTCTCGTTGCTTATCAGCTTGTCCCAGTTGGAGGCATCCATACTCAGCACACGCAGATGCTTGTCACCCATCGCGGATGCCTGTCTTGTCAATCTGTCAATAATACCTATAACGTCTGCCTTGTCGCTTCCGATTCCAACTTTTCCATTTATGGGGAACGTTATCTTTCTTCGTCCGTCCAAGGTAGCAAACGATACGGTAGAGGCGTTTGGAGAGAAGTTGTCGGTTATCTTTATGTCTATCAGTCTGCCATAACTATTGCCGAATCCGCTCAGCTCAGCAGGGTTGTTCATGTCTGTTGGCAGCACGAATGCGTCATCCGTGTTGAAGGTTTCAAGCGCACGCTCAAATACGCCATACTTCGACTTTAGGTTCTTCACCACTTCGTCAAGCTTTGTCTTCTCGTCACCATAGACACTGTCATACTGATAGCCAGCCATCTTTTCAATCTGCTCGTCGCTCATGCCAGTATCTTTCTGAGCCTTCTTCGCATCCTTGATATACTTCTCCTTTGCCTTTGTTGCAGTCTTCACTGCACGCTCCTCGTATTTCTCAGTAGCTTCGGTTATCTTATTGTCAAAGTATTCTTTTGCAGCGGTTATCATCTCCTTGCGATACTCGTCCCATGACCTGTTACCCGTGAGTCCGTCCTGAGCTTTCTTTACTTCCTCGGCTTTCATAGGCTTTTTCAGCACAGCCATGTTCACCTTCTCTACGTAAGTATTGTCGGCAAAAGCATTGTCACCTCCTGGCTCTGAACCTTCCTTCCAAATGCCCTTGTTTATGGTCTTTGCTTTCAACAGCAACTCTGTTATCTCCAAGTCGTTTTCGCCCATTTCGTTCAGACGCTGTATTTCGGCTGCATAAAGGTCGCCTATCTCCTGCAACATCTTCTCCTGCTCGTTTACTCTCAGCAGAGCCATACGCCCAAGAAGCTTGCTGGCTGCCTGTCCGTCTTCGTAATCTTTACCGCCACTGGAGTTAATAAGCTTCTGAGAGTCTATGTTATAAAGGTCTGCACCATTCTTTTCCCATCCGAATGGATCTGCCATACGAGAATAAAGGTCAAGATGCTCTGCCATGTATTCTTTGACAATTCTATCACCATATTTATTGGTAATATCGGCAACTTCCATTTCATTGAACTTGCTCTTCTGAGAAGATGTAGTATTAGCATCAAGAGACTTCAACTTAGCCTTAAACATCATCAGTAGTCGCTGCTCGGCAGGAATCTGTGACACGATGTACTCGTATGCACCTCTTTGTACCTGACCAGTTCGGTCGATACGTCCACGCATCTGTACCTCATCGTTTACGTCAAGCTGCTGCTGAGCCACAATCATCACACGCTTTCGCTGGTCATTAAACTTGCTTGAAGCATGGAGAGAAATACCTGTAGATGCAGATTTATTAAGAATGAGAGCGTCTAAACTTCCATCATTGAATTCTCTTGCCAGTTTCTTTTTATCTGTATCTGTGCGTTTTACCTTTGAAACAGAGCCATTATCATTATATATGAATTGCGTTTTACGACCTGTAAGCTCACCAACTTTGTAGCCTGCTTTTTGCAATTCGTTCTTAATGACGTCAATAGGAGAGAGGGCAAGACCTGTACTTGCGTGTTCTATTTTAGTCATTAATTGATTGTAGGCGTTTACTGCCTCATCGCCAAGACTAGCAAGGTCAATGGTTCCAGAATCCGCATTGTTCTTAGAATCCTTCTTAGTGTAGCGAAGTGTACCGGCAAGACCTTTCTTTAAAGATGTTCCCAAGTCTGGCTCTTCAACTTCCTCATTTTCCTTAATCTCGCCGCTTTGGCTTTCATTGGTATTATTCAAAGCAATAACAGGCTTTACACCTTGCTTCAAATAATCAATGGCACGCTTAGCTGCCTCTTTTGCTTTTAATGACAAAAGAACTTGCTGAACAGTATTGAACGCCTTGCTTGCAAAAGGAGTACTTGCAATACCTAAAGCCTTAGTTCCCTTCTTCAAACCGATGGTCGCTTGAATGGCTGCAAGCTCTTCGTTGCGCTCGTCGATATAAGGCATCACATAGTTCTTTTGGAAGTTTATGATGTCATTGAAAAGCTCTATAGTCTTATCGTACTGCTCACGCTGTTCCGAAACTACTACAGGATCATCAATAGGCTTCCAGTCGATGGTTACGCCAGTCATGTCTCGCTCACGGCGTATCATCTGACCGCATTGTGTCAGGGTCTGACTCATGATTTCCTGCAAGGTAGCACCACCACGCTTCACCGCATCAATCAAGTCGGATGCTTTCATGCCGCCCTCGTTCATGGCAGTACGCAAAGCGTAGATAGGCATGTTGTCTGGTCTCTTGGCAAAGGTTGCCGAGAAGAAGGTAACGTTCTTTGCCTTCTGAATAATGTGCTGAAAATAGTTACCCTGATTGCTCTGTCCACCGGCAGTATGGCTTTCGTCAAGAATCAAATAACCATTAGAGATAAGTTTTTCGATTGCGTCTCGTCTTGCCTGTCCGCTGAAATGGCTAGGGCCAAACTTGTCTCCCTTTTTAAGCTTACGCTCTTTGCGGTTATCGTTTTCATCAAACTCATACACACCGTTACCTACTTGGCTGTAGGTCGTTAATACATAATCGTATTCCTCTGGCAGCTTGCCATTCTTCTCAATGTAGTCGATTACTCTTTCTTTTTCTTCCTTGGTTGGAAGCTTGTACACGACCTTACCGTCACTATCGGTAATCTTGGCTTCGTCACTACTTCCAAAAACGAATGGGCGAAGCTCTGGGCTACCAATATCTACCAAGTCACGATAAACATCGCTCAACAAACCAGCAGTCTTGGTGAAATATACTGGCACCTGCCCCTGCTTCTTGGCGTATCTGATAAGCGAAGCAGCCTGTCTTCCCTTACCGATACCAGTCATATCACCGATGATGAAGGCGTTACCCTTCTTTGCCTGCTGTATGGCAAGAGCCACAGAGTCAACCTGCTCTGCTGCAAGGTGAGAATACAAATCATCTTTATCATTGTAGCCCAGCTCGTCAACAAGGAACTGGTCGGCATCGCCCAACTTTTCAAGATTCTTGTTTACAGCTTCCTGCTGGTCGGCAGGCATAACTGATTGCAGAGTGAAAGGATTTTCACTCTTCGGTGCATAGCCTACCTTCTCGGTAGATAAGCTACGTTCCAGAGCAGGTTTCGGCTTTAATACTGTGGAAGGTCCATTATTAATATGCTCAGTGTTTGTTCGTCCAGCGTTTCCTGGCTGACGTAAGCTTCCACCGACTCCGTGTCTATTGGAGTTATTTCCTCGCCCCTCGCTCTGAGTAGGCTCTGTCCCTGTTGTGTCTGCTCCAGAATCTCCGTTATGAAGTTCTCCATCTGGCTCTCGTCCGGTTCTTCGTCCATTTCCCAACTCATCGTCGGGTACTCGTACGGAAGGTTCGTCAAATATTCCTCCAGATCCATCTGTAGCCTTGCGTTTACCTCCTCGGGATTGTCCCATTCGTAATCCCTCTTCATGAGCACCAGCAGCCCCTTGTTTATCAGGTTCTGCGTTAGCGTCTTCTCCTCCGTTTCCGACGGGAGAATCCATCCTTCCACTTCGTAGTATATCATCGTTTATTCTTTTATAAAGTTCGTCATAACTCTTCACGGCTTCCGCTCTTGCCTTGTCCTTAACTGGTGGATAGGCATTCTCGTCATAGCGTCGTCCGTTAATCAATATAATGCGTGTCGGGTATGTTGTGCCCTGCTTTGCGTACAGGCTTCCATCCACATTTATCACGTCCTCCACATTATAGTGGCTGTAGAGATAACCAAGCAGAGCCTTGTCCTTCGGGGTCAAACTTCCGTTCTTGGCATATTCCGTCTTGCCGCCGATGATAATGGCAGCACGACCGTTGTCTTTCATGCTCTCCAAGGCGTTGATAGCCATCTGTCCTTCCAAAGAAGAAATCTTATAGCCGTCATACGCCTTAGGGGTAGCACTACCAAATGGTGGGTTTGTCACAACCACGTCCACGTCCTTGTCCGCAAACGGCTGTGTTCCGTCTTGGCTTGTTACGTTCTTGAAGCCTTGTCTCTGCAAGTTGGCAAGTCTCTGGGCGTCGATGTCGTTCACATGTACCGCATCCTTAGGCAAGCCGATTGTCAGCATTCCGTTTCCGGCGCTTGGCTCCAATGCGCTCTTCACTTCCATTCCTGCCTTCACATACATGTCTGCAAGGAATGCGTAAGGGGCAGGTGTGGAATACTGCTGCTTCATCACTCGCTCTGAATCACGCTGGTTGAGGCTCGGCTGGTTCTCATAGAGTTTCTTGATGCGTTCAAACTTCACGGCATCGTTGGTTGATTCAGAAGAAGCGATACCTCTTGCTTTCATCACAATGGCAACTTCTGCAAGTTCCTGAAGGTCTGTATCCTTAATGTCCTTCAAGCCATGTCTCTCTGCAATCTTTCTCAGTTCTATGATGCTCTTGATCTTGCGACCGAAAGCCAGTTGAAGTTTCACGGCATCTATAAACTTCTTCTCAGCCTGCTTCCTTTCCTCGGCAGTCTTTGAGTCGCCCACAAGCTCCTCCTTGTGCTTGGGCGAACTCTTCTCGTAGTAGTCTGCCCATTCCTTCAAGCTCATGCGCTGCTCACCGTCGCGATAGCGAATGTTCATCATCTGCTCGTAGATGGCATCCACATCTTCCTTCTTGAACACCTGGGCTGCTGGAGCAAACTCCTTGCGCATTTCTTTCACCACGTCTTCAAGATTGTGCATACCTCTCTTTATTCTTAGGTAAGCGTTCTCTGCCATTGCGCTCACAAGCTTAGGCAACACTTCAAGCTGTCTTGCATTAAGCCCAATGAACGATGCCGACAAATCCTCTCTGCCAGCTTTCAGCAAGTCGTTCCAAAGGTCGTTAACCTTCTTGTTCGACGCTTCCACAGCTGCATCGTCTGCCTTTTGCTGAGGCTTCTGCACTTCGCCCATAGCTTCTGTAGCAGCCTCTTTCTCTTTAGCAAACTTCTCGGCAGCGTTCTTCATCTTCGCATCCTTCACCTTTCCATAGATGCTCTCATAAACGGCACGATGCAAATCATCCGTCACCTCGCCATTCAGATAATCCACCGCCATGTCCTTGGCAATGTCGTCCACATCGCTGCTTCTAATCTCACCCTCAGTCAAAGGATGGTCTTTCTTGTAGTTCTCCGCAGCCTTCACTATCGGATTAAGCGTATTCTCTTCTTTCTTAGGAAGAATAGCAAGCGGTTCCACACCCTCCTGCTCAGCAGCGCCCTTCTCACCCAATGGCTTAGGAAGGCCCAGTGAGGCTTCGGAAGGCTCAGTCTCAGAAGTCTTTGCCGATTCAAACTCTCTCTTCCATAATTTTTCAAGCGATTCAGCGTCTGTTACGCCCATTACATTTTGGTAATCCAAGAAAGAAAACTTGTAATGCAACTCCGCATTTTCAAGCTCCTTACCTGTCTTGCCTTCTTTCAAGGCTTTAAGATACTCTGCCTTACTCTGCTCAAACGTCGCTTTTGTTGTTTCTACAAGCGGATCACGAGTAGTGTTTGTACGTTGAGCCTTGTCTACTTCTCGCTGTTCTTCTCCTGCTTGAATGTCTCTATCATGGCTTCCTCCATTGTCATTTTCGGGTTTGCCTTCCTTATCTCCCTCCAATGCTCTACCGTTTTCTTCGGTAGATACATCATCGAGATTCTTCCGCTCGAGTGTCTTATCTCCACTCTTTGCAAGTCCTTCTTTTCTTCTTCTGTCATTTTCTCTTTCTTTAAATGCTTTTTCCGCTACGTTTAACAGTGTAGGGTTGTTCGTTATTTCAGATATTGCTCTTATACCATTTTTTTGAGCATATTCCACAAGGTGTGCCAATGCTTCATCAGCCAACATGTGCAAAGCTTCGTCTTCTGGAAGTTTACGAGCTTCATCTGTATAATGAGTATCATGCACCAACTTTTCAATAACACTTTCCAAATCTCTTCTGGTAAGTGTGTTCATATCTGTTATTGAATATACAAGGGATTCAACTCTTGAAGGGTCTGTATCATTATCCGCATGAACCGACTCATGCTCAAATGTCTCACGCAATTCTTCCGAGCCTGTACTGCCTTCAAGGTATATATGAATCTTACCATCTTCGTAATATCCAGGATAATGAGCACCCTCTGACATATTTTCTATAATGGTCTTATCATTTTCTGTTTTCGCCGCATCCGCCAAGTCTTGCTTCGTTCTCAATACAACAGGTTCGTCATATCCATTACTCTTGGCAAACTCTTTTACATACTCTCCCATTTGGTCAAGTATACGCTCACGTTCTTCACCCTTGGCTTCCTTAAGATGCTCTACGGCTTTGTCGTAGTCTGCTTCGCTTGTGATGACGCTTCCTCCTCGCGCTTGCGGTTCAGTTCCCTCAGAGCTGCCAGCATCGCCATTTCCTTCTTTGCTTGAATGTCTTGTTTCATAGTCTTTCCAGTTTCTAAGTTTCAAAAATTCGTTTACAAAATCCTCCTTCGTTGGTCTCTCGCCGAACATTTCCGTCTGACTGGCATCCGCATAAGGAGCGGCATTTCTGTTATACGCCATCATCAGCTCGCGGAAATCCTCCGCCTTACCCTCCAGAGCAAGAGCGATAGCCTGCGAGATAGGGTCGAATCTGTCAGCTGCATTCTCGCCAAACATAGCAGGAGTGCGCAAGTATGCGTCCACACCGCTTCCGCCTTGACGTGCCTCGTACAACAGCTGTACAGCCTGGTCTATCTCCTTCATCAGGGCATAGTCGCCAAGCTTCATATTGTCCGTCACGGCACGTATGCCGTTCAGAGCCTTAGTTTTCAGCATAGCGTCTGCACCCATCATGCGGATAGTGTTCTCCGAGAATACGCTACCCAATAGCAGGTTCTTCACGAAGTCCTTGCCCGAAGCCGAAAGCTTGTTCTCGCCCTCACGCAATCCGGCTACCTCGTTCAAGCCAATAACGCCCTTATCTACCAAACGTGTCAACAAAGAATTTATTGCCGACGGATTGTTAAAGAAAGCATCAAGACTACCGCTTCCTTCAATCTCCGACACAATAGCGCCAATCTCGTCAGCCGAAAGCTTCTTCGAGTTAGCCACAGCCTGCTGAGTATTACCCTGCGCTTTCTTCTCGTTCTTGTTGAACTTGGCGAAGGTAGCCGTGTTATACTTCATCGGCTCGTCACTCACAAGCACCAGGCGCGGATGCTTTAGACCGCTCTGCTCTATCTGCTCTGCCGTGAAACCGTAGTTCTCAGCATTCTCCTTCAACGCTTCAAGATAAGCGCCGTCGGTTCCGTCCTTGGCTGCTTTCTGTCCTGCCATCGTTCTGCCGTTACCGTCTACAACAATGCCGTCAGTAGTTACGACTGGCACCTGGTCTACAGCCTGACCGTCATACTTCATGGCAATCATGTCCGTTACCAGCTGGGCTTGCTTGTCGTTCTCATAGTCACGGTCGTTGATAGTCTTGCCTTCCTCGTTCACGGGGAAACCCTCGCTCTTCTTATATCCGTCATTAGCGTTATGCGAAGGAGTAAGACTGTCTGCCTCGACAATCTCATAGTGCCCCTTAATCTTAGTGCCGTCAGCCAATGTGCGTGTACGCTTATTACCCACAACGCGCAAGCCATTCTCAAACTTCTCCCGAGCAACCCCTACACTACCTACTTCACCTACCTCACTTACCTTCTCCATTCCAGCCTTGACCTTCTTCCCAGTCATTGCCTTCTTGATATTGGTGTAAAGCTCCAGCTCATTCTTAGCTGTCTCAATAGCAGTCTTCTTCTTAGCCTTAGCCTCCAACACGTCCGCATCGTCAGCAGACATGTCTATCTTCATCTTCTCGGCTTTACTCAATGCTTTCTTGGCTCGCTCAATCTTACCATCTGCCACAGCCTCAGCATCCTCGCCGAATGTCTTTTCAATCCACTCCGCACCCTGCTCAGCCGTCATCTGCGAGTAGTCAGCAGTCTCACGACCTTTCGAGTCCTTCATCATCGGCACAGGCGTACCGTCCGCAAAGGTAGCAACAGGCTCCTCACTCACAGGTGCAGTCTCTTTCTCATCCAATGGCTTAGTCGGCTTAGAAAGGCCCAGCAAGGCTTCGTTACCTTCCTCTCCCTTTGGCTTAGTCGGCTCAGCAGGCTCAGTAAGACTCGGCTGTCCTTCCTCACCCCCAGACTGCATTTCAGCGTATACTGTAGAGTTCAACTCCTCCAGCTGTCGCTGATAGTCCTTCGCATACTCTTCGCTTGACGCGGTACGTTCCAGTGTCACGTCCTTGGCATGCACGAAGTCCATTTCACGGGTAACAGGGTCATATACCGTCAGCATATCACCGTCACGTACTCTGCCTTCACCGTCAAACGCCACATCACCGGCACCGACAATCAGCACTCTGCCCTTGTTGTCCTTCACGAACACCATCTGTTCGCCGTTCTGCTTCTCGCCGTTCAGCTCACCCTTATAGCTCCACTGGCCAACGTGCTTCTGCGTAGTCTTTACTAGTGGTAAAATTTACAAATTAACCTTACCGCCAGTCTTCTCTGTAGCCTTCTCAACTGTTTTAATAATCCGGTAGCTTGTTTTTCATTAATACTGTTCGTATTTTCTGTTTTGTTATCACCGATACGATAGTTTATGTTTTTCTGCTTTGATATATCAAAACCTTTTATTATGTTTGAAGCAGAAATAAGCTCTTGCTCGGTTAGCTCGGTTTCGCGATGGGTGCGGAGAGCCTCTATCCAAGCGAGGGCTTATAATACATTTTTGCGGTTATTTCTATTCCGTGGGTTGGGATAAAATGAAAAATGCTTCCATACTTTCGCAGTATGGAAGCATTTTTTAGATTTGTTTTTTAGCTTCTGCTCACTTGGAATCCTTTTTGACACAGGCTTATTTCTACGAAGCGTGCCTTGTCGTTGGGGCGGTGTTCGTTGAGGATGCGGCGGATACGTGCTGCTGCTTCTTCGTCTTTGGCAATCATGTATAGATAGCCTCCACCTCCGGCACCTGGTAGTTTGTAGCCGAGGCAAAGGTCGTCGATTAGGCTGGTTATAGCCTGTACGGCGGGAGGATTGGTGCCTGCATCGAGGAGTTGGTTCTGTTGCCATGTACGAGCTACGAGATGTCCCATGCGATTGAAGTCCATACGCTGTATGGCGTCGAACATATCGAGGGTGTGCTGCTTCATGTCGCGCAGCATAGCCAGTTGGTTGTGCTCGTTGAGGAACATACGTCGTACAATCTCGGCAAGGATGGTCTTGGCGGTGCGTGTGATGCCTGTGTAGTAGAGCAAGTGGCAAGCCTTGTAGTCGGATTGTGTGAAGAGGGTGTCGGGCAGATAGCGCACTTCGGGTGTCTGTGCAAATCCACGGTCGGTCTGAAGCAGTTTTACGCCAGGTAGCAGTCCACCGAACTGATCTTGCCAACCGCCGCCCGTGGTGAGCAATTGTTCGAGCACGAGGGTGCGATGACCTATGTCGGTGTTGTCCCAACCCAGTCCGCAGAAGTCGTTGAGTGCGCCGAGCACGGTAGATGCAAGGAGTGAGCTGGTGCCCAATCCCGAACCGGCTGGAATGGCAGAAAGCAATGTTACCTCAAGACCGCAACCGAAAGCACGTAGCTGACTCTCAAGAGTGGGGTAGGAGTCGGTGCAGAACTGCGGAAGGAATCCGGCAAGAGCCAATGCTGCCTTGGGAATGGAGAACGGCGAACCCACGCGGTTGTATTCAGCCAACTCGCTGTAGTTGGTAATCGTCTCGGATGCTCCGAGGTCGATGCTGCGCAGTACGATGTGGGGCTGAAGGCAGGGCTTCACGTAAGTTTGCAATGGTGGCTGTCCGTTAAGGTTGATGGCTATGTTTACTACATTGCCACCCTCCATAAGACAATAAGGTGGTGTGTCAGTCCATCCGCCTGCAATGTCGATGCGTACCGGTGAGCGTCCCCATACAATCTGGTCGGCATATACCGACAGACGTGGACGCTGGCTGACGCGCAAGGCATCGGCAGTAAGACCTTCGCGCAGCAATCCGAATGCCTGCATTTCGTAAGAGGCAGACTCGTTGACTGTAGCTTCTGCACGGAACATAGCGTCGCATGCTCTTGTTAATAAAGGTGCCGAAGACGGCAGCGGTGAAGGCAACTCAACGTTGTTGTTGCGGTATTGGCCGGCAAGGTTGTGCAGGTCGCACTGGTAGAACACGCTATGCTGCCAGTTGCGTGCAATCATAGGCAGATTGTGTGCGCGGTAGAGAGTGCGCTGACTTACGAGACGGCGCAGATTGGCTTCGTTGCAAATCTCGTCGGCACTCATACGGCGAGCGTTAGTCCACAGATGTCTGCCTTCATCGAGATTAGGCTCGGAGAGCATCCATCGCAACACAATGCCCATGTCGTTGATGTTGTCGACAATGGGGAACAGACGTGCAGCCTGAAGGTCGTGGTTGCCCTCAATGGTTGAGATGTCGATGCCACGCTCCTCTGCCCACGAAGCGAAACTGTTGCCGAGGAATTCTACATCTGTAAGAGGTCCGCGGAAGGCATCGTTGAATCCGTATGGGCGTACAGCCCACTGGTCGGAACCTATGGGCACAATGTCGACACATTGGCCCGGAGCAAGCGTTAAGGTCCAGTCGTTGTCGGGCACTCCGGTCACGATATTGTCGCGTGTCAGAGTCCATTGTTCGCCTATGCATGCATTCTCAATCCATTCGTTGCGGTTGGATTGTGTCCAGCGTATCTTGATGTCGGCATTCTGCACGAATATGGAAGGATGCGGCTTGCGGTCGTGGTGCATGATCTCACGCTGGTCGTTGACAAGATTCTGTATGGCGAGCATCGACGATAGGAGTTCGTGAGATGTGCCGAAATGGTAGAATTCGCCACCGGTGAGAGGCAGAATTGCAACCTTCAAGTCTGCCACTTCCGCATCGGCAATGGTTGGATTGGAGCCGAGAGCGCAACCGAACTGTCCGTACATATCGTAGGCTGTGACCGGACCTTCGGTGATATGACCTTCGGTAGTGGAATGTTGCATGAGCACCTTTACAGCACGGTCGCTGAGTATCCACACACCAATGTCGGTAAGATAGAAGTGATCGGTAGTGAGCGAAGCCAAAGTCTCTACCGACGGCTTCTGAAGCATACACTTAAGCTGTGTAGGCTGTTCGCGTGTAGACACGAACACGCCATGATTCTTGGCGGTTTCAGGTCCGAGCCACAGTCCGTAGCACACTATGTCAGCCCATTCTGGTATGGGTGGCAATGGTGAAGTGGTGCGTATGAACACGTCGCCACTGACTATCATAGTGTTTAGTCCGTGTGGCGCCATGTTCATTATGCGATTATAGAGCGGCACCTGAAGCGAAAGCAACGACTGGTCGAGACTCTGTCCTCGCTCCCAACGGAACACCGGTAGCGGTGTGAGTACCTTGCCTGAGGGAGCATACGACGGCAGACGTCGGCTTTGTCCACCGGCGTGCAGAAGCAGTCGTTTGTCTGAGGCAAGCCACTCGTCGAATGTCATGTTGCCATGTTCTGCCTTGTAGGCAGCACGCAGCAGCCATGTGGTGCCACCGCCCGACCCAAGCTTGGTGCCTACAGGGTCGTTGGTGCAGAACCATTCGTCGGCAGGCAGATGGGTAATGTCGTGGAAGCATCCCACAAGATTAGGGGGTAAGGACAGGAGTTTCTTCATGAGTGTGTGCTTAAATGTGCTTGAATATAGGTGTTATTGCTCTTCATAGATATGGAAAATGCGCTCCATCATCTGCCATTTCTGGTCGGAAGTGGCGTTGTCGTCGCACGACTGGAACTGAGCCACATGTGCCTCCCATTCAGCCTGGCGTGGCAGGGTGGCGAGTCGGCTCATTGCCGAATTCCAGTCGAAGTCGGCAGGTGCGTCAACAATCATCACAAGGCGTGTGCCCTGTATGTAAACCTCCATTTCGAGAATGCCCACAGCCTTGATACCGCGGCCTATCTCGGTCCAGAAATGTTCCTTGTCGTGAGCCTCGCGATAGCGACGGATTATTTCGTTGTCGTCGCTCTTGAGGTCCATGGTCTGCACATACCGCTTGGTAGGCTGGTCGTAGTGCTTGGCAGGATATCCGTTATTTTCCATATTCATTAAGCTTTGTTTTGATGATATTAAAATAGAAAATCTTAGTCGTTGAGTGCTCCGATAATCTCGCTTACTGATGAGCATCCGTGGTTGTCGAGCCACTGGTTGATGCCGTCGCGTACCTTAATGGTAACGGCCGGGTCAAGGAAGTTGGCTGTACCGATCTCGATGGCTGTAGCGCCTGCCATAAGGAACTCGATGGCGTCCTCAGCGGTGCAGATGCCTCCAAGACCTACTACAGGTATCTTCACAGCCTTAGCCACCTGCCATACCATACGCAGAGCTACGGGCTTGACGGCAGGACCGCTCAGTCCGCCAGTAGAGATGCTGAGCAACGGACGGCGACGCTCAATGTCGATAGCCATGCCCATGAGTGTATTGATGAGCGAAACGCTGTCGGCACCTTCAGCTTCTACGGCACGTGCAATCTCAGTTACGTCAGTAACGTTGGGCGAGAGCTTCACGATGATAGGCTTGTGATAGCGCTGGCGCACGGCACGTACTACGCTGGCTGCACCAGTTGTAGTTACGCCGAAAGCCATACCGCCCTGCTTTACGTTGGGGCAGCTGATGTTGAGCTCGATGGCAGGAATATTGTCGAGAGCGTCGATGCGGGCGGCACATTCTGCGTAGTCGTCGGGCGACGAACCGCTTACATTGACAATCATATTGGTGTCGATGTCCTTAATCTGCGGATAGATGTTCTTGCAGAAGTAGTCGACACCCTTGTTCTGCAGACCGACGCAATTGAGCATACCCTGCGCTGTCTCAGCCATACGCGGATAGTCGTTGCCCTCGCGCGGATTGAGCGTAGTGCCCTTGACGATGATGCCACCAATGCCGTCGAGTGGCACGAAGTCGGCGAATTCGAGGCCGTAGCCGAATGTTCCCGATGCGGTCATAACGGGATTCTTGAGTTTCAGACCGCCTATTTTTACACTTAAATCTGCCATGACAATTTCTTTATATTCATTACCGGACCTTCTTTGCATACACACTTGTTGCCGTCGACTGTCTTCTCAACACAGCACAGACATGCACCTACACCACAAGCCATCTTGTTTTCGAGCGAAACCTCGCACTCAATGTTGTTCTTGTAGGCATACTTGGCCACAGCCATCATCATAGGCTTGGGGCCGCATGTCGAAATGAGGTCGAAGTTTTCCTGCGACAATACAGAATGGTTGGTGACGAAACCTTTCTCGCCCTCCGAACCGTCCTCAGTAGTGATGAGCACACGGCCCACTTCCTCAAACAACGGTTTCTCCAACACGTCCTTAGCAGTACGGGCACCGAGAAGGAATGTAGGTTCAATGCCCATAGCCTTAAGCTTCTTGCCGAAGTAGAGCAGCGGAGCCACGCCCACGCCACCACCGACGAGCAGCACCTTATGCGAAGCATCGGTAGGCATGGTGAACGAATTGCCGAGCGGCAGCATACAGTTCAGACGGTCGCCCTTCTTGAGCTGCTGGAGTCGCTTGGTGCCTTCGCCTACGGCAGCTACAAGGAGCCACAGTTCGTTGGCATCGTAATCTACATTGTTGATAGAAATAGGACGACGGAGGAATGTCGAAGGTGAATTGTCGATACGTATCTCGACAAATTGTCCCGGAAGCATCTCGGGCAAAGGCTTGTCGTCGGTAAGCTTGATGAGGACGTGCTTGTCGCTCAAAGCTTCAACAGAATTGACCGTAAGGTCGAGGATGAATTTTTTCATTTATATAGTTTAATTGTTTTCGGAGTACGAAAGTACGTATTTTTTATAAGTAATTGAGAATGAGATAAGTTTTTATCTCATAAAAAGAAGAGGTTACGAATTAGAAA
>OQWE01000150.1_pt1 | contig 23035 bp, 32 predicted proteins | sample 1691591 | NCBI WGS metagenome assembly OQWE01 (sample SAMN03418265, study PRJEB22391) | human gut metagenome | biome: human-gut; feature: organic feature; material: feces | host: Homo sapiens | place: Tanzania | collected 2013-01
GGATATCACTCTTGGAGCCTACACTAAAGACGGTGTGAGGAGGTGCAGTGTCCTGCTGGACAACAAGCGTGTGGGGGATGTGCCGCAAGAGGACATAAAAACCGTACTCAAGATCATAGACAGTTCAAACAGTATCACCCCCACTCTTTATACGGAAATCGACGAAGAGACAGGCGACCCCATCACCATGCTGGAGCTGGATCTGTTTTATAAGCTGACCCCCGAAGAGCTGGAAAAGGAAGAAAATGAAGCGCAGAAAGAATGAAGCCGTCTGGATCGAAAAGCGGCAATACTGGCAGATAAAAGTTACCAACGATATGGGGGAGCGGAAAACTTTCTGCTCCTCCGTTGGTATGGCGACAAAAAAAGGAAAATTGCAGGCCGAGCGGAAAGCGGATGAGTGGCTGGAAAGCAGCACCACGGGAGGATCCGCGCGGGTGGAAGCGGTGTTTGAAAAATATATGGATCACCTGCGCAAAACTACCTCCACGGGGTATGTGAGCAGAGTGGCCTCCGTTGGCCGTTGCTGGGTGTGCAAGTATGCAGGGCGCAAGCGCATAGGGGCCCTTACTGAGGGCGACTGTGAGTCGATCATTGCAGCGGCCTACAAAGGCGGGGCATCAAAACAACACCTGAAAAACATAAAGCAGTGTCTCGGCGGGTTTCTGAAGTTTTGTCGGAAAAACAGGTACACTACCCTGCACCCGGAAGAGCTTGCCATTCCAAAGGGTGCGCCGGGTGTGCAAAGATACATCCTCACCCCGGACGAGATCACGACGCTCTTTTCCAGCGACATGACCGTATTCAACGGCAAGGAGATGCAGGATTTCCACATCAATGCGTACCGGTTTCTTCTCCTTTCCGACCTTCGCCCCGGGGAGCTGGCCGGGTTAAAGTGGGCAGACATAAACGGTGTGCAATACAGCATCAACAGATCCATTAACATACGCGGCGAAGAAACACACGGAAAGAACGATAACGCCCGGCGCTCGCTCGTCATGAATGATTACGCCGCCAGGGTGATAGCAGATCAAAAGGAGATGCTGCGCAAGTGCGGGATCATATCGCCGTATGTTTTCCCGGATCGGCGCGGGGGCTTTTGCGATCAAAAAATCCTGCGACTCAACTGGTACAAATACTGCGAGTACAACGAGATAGGCCGCCGGGGGGAAACAAAGAGCGGGACGCCCAGATATATCCAGCCCTATGAGTTCCGGCACACCTGCTACAGCATCAATAAGGACATGCCGGAGACGCTTAAAAAAATGGCCTTTGGGCATTCCCGCAAATTTGACGGCGACACAGTATACAACCATGAGATGAGCGGAGACAGAGAGCGGATCGCCGCATATAGTAACGCAGCGTTTAGCAAAATTTTGGAAAAAAATCCACCCGCAAATCCACCCATTCAGAATTAAAAACTTGGAATATCGCATAAACACACAGTTTAAAAAATCCCCAAAAACGGGGAAAAACCCAAGTGATATAAAAGTATAAATTAAACATGTATTACCTCATTGGGGTATGCATATAACAAACAAAAAGCCCTAAACATAGGGCTTTTTTGATTGATTTTATTTTTCGTCCACCCACAAATCCACCCAATCAATGACGGTCGGGAAAGTCAGGAGCAAAAAAAGGGCGGCATTTCTGCCGTCCCTTGCCCCTCTCTGATTATCTGCTGGTTATATGCAATTCTCTTTTAAGCGCCGCTTGCAGGGTGGCAGAGAAATTCACGCCAGCCCGCTCTGCTTCAAAATTAAGCCACGAAGGGATGGTGCAATTCTTTTTCACGACGCGCATATCGTTCTTTCTGCGGTACTCCGCAAAATCAACGTCAACCAGCGAAACGATCGCGCCGGACGGCGCTTCGGCTTGTGCACTTGCAATGCTCGATGCTTCCGGCAAGGCTTCGCCGTCGTCCTGCATATCAATTCCCATAAGTCCGATTGCGTCCCGCGCCATCCTGATCGCGTCCGGAATGTCCTTGCCCTGCGTATTGATATCGAAATCTGGGATAAATACCACGATGAACTCTTTTCCCGGCGTCATAACGATTGGATATGCGTTTTTCATTCTGAATACCTCCTTCAAATCTCCGCGTATTTTGCTTTTGCGTCTTTAAGGCGCGGCAATGTGTCGATCACACTTCCGGCTTCGTCTGTTACCGTGAACACGTTTTTCCAAGTCCCGTTGATGCGGCGATCAACACTTGTAATCGTGAACTTTCCATCTTCGCGAACATACTTTGAAAAGAACGCGACATTCGCTTGCTTTTTGAATTTCATTGTCCGTACCTCCTATATTGTTGTCAAGTGGCGGCGGGCTTATTTCAGCCCGCGCCGCTTGATGATTGCTTTTGCTAACTCTTCGTCGGTTTCTCTGTGCCTTACGACGCTTTCCCTTTGACCGTCCTTCACGTATATGTCGTGGTTCGCGCCGTGCCGCTTGAACTTCCAGCCGTTTCGTTCTAAAAGCTCGATAAGGTCTTTTGTTTTCATCTGCTGTCCTCCTTACATTTACTATTATACGCCTTCAATGCGCATATGTCAATAGGTTTCGGAAAAAATATACGCATTTTATGCGCCAACAAAAGAATCAATGACGGACATTTTTATGCTTGACTTGTAATGTAATATCTGGTATGCTTAATTTGTCACTCAGAAATGGGTGTGGATTGAAATTAACTGCGAGATTTTACGGAATTTCAAAGCGAAAAAGCGGAGCCGTTAAGCTCCGCTTTTTCGTTCCGTGGTACCCGTTAATCATCACACACAATGACCCCAGCGATCGGATGATCCGGTGTCAGCTCGTCTATCCCGTCTCCCATCCATGCGTCCCAATAGATGGTTGTCGGCCAGCCGTGCCCGATAGGGTCATACGCCTCGGCGTGGTACTGACCGAGCGCCCCCTCACAGTGTATGTCCTCTGCCAGTGTGTATTGCTGGCCTTCAGCTTCCACCGTCATCCCCTCGGTGTTGGGGACGACGTCCTCACGGAGGATGCAACGTGCGATCCTGCGCACATCCTTGACCATGTATATTGGGATAGCCCAACAATGGTTTCCTGGATCTTTGTACGCTCCGAGCATGCGGAGCGCCCATGAAAAGTGCAGATCGTTATACACGCTACTATAATGCTCGTCACGATACCCTGTGGAGACATAAGCGACAGGCTTATCACCGTCAAACCAGATGTGCATGCCGTCCCCCTTACACGTCTGCCGGATCGCCCCCGAAGGTGGAGGTCATCTCCATGCCATAGTCGCTGGAGTAGATGTACTCCACATCCCCCACAATGGCCGCTGCCAGATTGTGATACCGGCACTCCTGCGCCCTCTTCTGCTGCTCCCGGATCAGCTCATTGTACCGGTCACTGATCTCCCGCGTGGCATCCTCCCGGCCCATGTAGTAGGCCATGTAGATCATCTTTTCGATGCCCGCAGGCACCTCATCCGTCAAGTCCACCTGAGAGTCCACGATGCTCCTTACACGTTCTGCAATAGTCATATTCTTTCCTCCTGTTAGTTAAGTTCCCCGGACTTCGTTTTTTTGGCGATGTCCCGCATGATCAGGTTTACGATGTACCCGGACACCGTCCTGTTTTCGGCGTCCGCTGCGGCCTGTATCTTGGCTTTAAGGTCAGGAGTTATCCTGACCTTAAGCATGTCTGTCTTGATCGTTTTTCCCATGGCCCCTCCTCACTCGTCAAACCATCTTACCGTAACGCCATGCGGATCACCCGCATCGTACAAGATCTCGCCGGTGTCAAGCCGCTCGATCAGATATGGATCAGACCAATCAATGCCGTCCACCCGCCTCTGGGAAAAGTCCGACTCGCACTCGTCGTCCCATTGATCCAGATCCGGTGCGGTGTAAGTGATGCAATACTCATTTCCATCCTTGCCAACGACGATCTCGCTATAATCATCATCGCCCGCCCAATGCTCGTCATCCGTGAAAAACAGCCTGAGAGTTTTTCCCCCGCTCACCAGGTCGATCCCGTAGTTGTAGTGCTTACGCGCGATAGTCATATTTTCTTCCTCCTTTTCAGTTTTTTGCATTCAGCAGGCTTTCGATCTCGGCCAGCCTGGCCAGCAGCTTTTCTTTCTCGGCGATCAGGGCGCTCCTGGTTTCAAAATTGTCGTCCTCTATGACCTCCATGGTCACGCCGTAGGGCAGCGCTGCCTCATCCAGTATGGTCTCAGGCACACTGCTGAGTACCACCACACTGCCCTCCTCGACCACGCTGCGCCAATTTTTCACGCTGCCGCCGCTTGCGGGGCCGCCCGCGGTGTAAAAGACATCCTCTCCGACTCTGGCGCCGCTGTCCCGGCCGGTGGCGCTGGACAACACCTTGCCAAAGATTTCCACGGGCCCGTGCCATTCGGTGCATTCTTCCGCAAACGTGAGCCGGACGGAAACGCGCTTGACGGTGTCCATGCGGTCATCCTCTCCCCAGATGCTCCGCATGATCTCCCGCACCTGCGGCAGGCTTGCGGTGGGCACCATCCAGGCCTTGCCCTCTGCGTCCCACTTCGCTCCGCCGATCTTGCGGACGGCGGAGACGAAAGAAGCGTTGTAAGGAGTGTACACGGCGGTCTGGGTTCCCTTGTTTGTAGTGGTGATCATGATTTCGTCCTCCTCTTTTTTCTTTATCAGGCGCACAGCCACATGTCATCTTCGGAGCGGGTCAGCTCTGCGGCGCGAGTCGCGGAAAAACGTCCTGCGTACTGCACCCGATCAGCTGCTGGGTATTTTTCGTACGCCGCCTGCGCAGCCTCTTTGGTCTCAAAGTACAGGGTCTTTGTGGAGTCCCACCCGAAGTTGTTGACGGTCACCTTGTAGAGCTTTTTCATTTCTTTGTCCTCCTCTTTTTGATGTGCTCATTGTACCACATTGTATCCACAATGTCAAGCGATAAATGCAAAAAAGTTCCGTTTTATCGATATTTTTTGAAAATAAAAAAGGCGGGATCGCTCCCGCCTTGAATACGCTAATACTTAATTTTTAACCCTTGCAATCGCCCCATACGCGCCGTTTGCCGCCAGAGATACCACTAACCCATTGACCAGCGTCAGTACAGCAGCGGACACAGTAAGCCCGCCGGTAAAGATCGTCGCGGCCAGCAGCACAATAACGGCCACGATGTAACTATATATCTGTGTGGGGATCTTGGCGATAACGCCCAGCCCCTTGGTGAGCTGGACGAACAACGCCACAACGGCAGTAGCCCCGCCCACAGTAAGGAGGGAAGTCCACGTGAAAAACTCCGGCTCCGCCCCGGTATCGGCAAAAGCCGCCAGCGGCAGCAGGAAGATGCAGAGGGTCAACAGAATAAGTTTGATCTTTTTCATTTTTGTTTTTCCTTTCTTTTTATCGGTCACTTTCGTCCAGATGTTCCAACCGGTCTATCCGGTGGTGCGCCTGTTTCGCGGAGGATTCCACCGCAGTTATGCGGCTGTATAGCTCCGTGTTTACCTTTCGCTGTTCACGCGTCTCGGCCTTGATGTCGTCCACGCCGGACTTGACATACCCAAGCTCCGTCAGGATGGTGCCGGTCTGCTGGCCCTCCCCGCGCTCGTCATGGGTTTTATTGCGCGAAAAGGCCAGGTACCCAAATACTATGCTGCATACGGTGCCGACGACCGCCAGAATAGATACCCAATCCACCTACACCTCCACCACCCGCGTATACCTGGGATTATTGGAGATGTAGCCTACCCGGCCTTTGTAGTCCACTCGATACCAGCCATCGCCAGACCAGTCCCGGATAGGGAGCCTGTCCCCCCGGTGCGCCGTGCCCAGACGCTTGCCGAGGATGTTCCCGGCCTCCCGCACGTTGACGGATCCTAATACCTCCACGGTCGGGGTCTTGGTGGTAAGGTCGATGTCCTCACCGTCTACCGCATCCGGGAAATACTTTGGCCTGCCGCATACGCCCCAGCCGCCACGCTTGTAGGGACGCACAACCACGCCCTCCGCACGGCCTATGCACTCCACTGTGTTCCCGCCCCCGATATAGATGCCCACATGGTAGATTTCCGAGGGCTCAAAACCATCTCCGTCTTTGTCCGTCCACTTAAATACGAGGTCGCCGGGCTGGAGGTCAGCTACCTCGATGCGCCTGCAAATCCCAAAAAATCCACGGCTGGACAGGTCGCTCTTTTGCAGGCCCAGCTCCTTCAAGCACCAAAAGACAAACCCGGAACAGTCGCCGCCCCGGATGGGGTTTACCCCCTGTGCGTCCAGCTTGGCATACAGGGTCTTAATCATCTCCACACGCTTTGCGTAGGGGATGGAGCTGGTTTTCAGTCTGCCCTCTTGCTTGGCTATCCAGCTGTTACGGGCCCGCTCGTCCATGGCGGTCATGTCCGCCCCGTTACCGCCCCAGACATAGCACCATGTGCCAGCCTGCCCGGCGGCAAAGTCGGCAAAATCCTTACCAGTTACCATATAATCACCTCTCAAAATAGATATCCGTCATCGTCAAATAGCCCGAGGAATCCTCCGGGCACAGAATCAAACCCGACAACCCGCACGTTGCGCCAGCCCTTGAGACAGGTGTAGCAGACATACTCCGCATCGTCTATCACGCTGTGGTACTCTGCATCCGTGATGTAGTCCCCGGTGTTGTGCCCGTCAATCGCCCATGTGCAGGTGAGGGCTATTATCTCGTCCTTGGTGAGGATGTACGCCCGGTCGCCCACCTCCACTTGTGGGAGCGTCTTGAACTCCTGCGTCTTGTGGTCGGCTATGACCTCGCTGTGCTTTGTCAAAAACCGGTGATACCACCCGGCACTGTCCTTGCGGTTGGCTATGCGCTGGCCGTTGTCCCAGTTGACGTAGTACAGGCCCACATCGATACCCACGCTGGGGATAATCAGACGGCCTTTTAACCGGGGCTTGGTCACCATTTCGCCCCGCAGCTCCATGTGCCGCCACATGATTTGCATACCCTCTGTTTTGACGTTGACAGGGGGAGCCTGTGCTTGTTTGGCGTGGCAGGGCATAGAGACGAGGATGCAGAGCAGGAGGACAGCGAGGTATTTACGCATCTGTGACCTCCGTTGCGGAGAGGGTGCCGGTGTCGTCTACGGTGATGCGGAATTTTTTGGTGGAACCGGGAGTGCTGGAATTTAGTATCACATCCGAGATATCCGGCAGTAACTCCTTGCTTATCTTCTTGGTCTGGTACTTCTTCGCCGTGACGGTTTTGGTTTGGGAAATGGAAATGGTGGCGTTGGCGTAGGAGCCTCCGACAATGTATGCACACGTGCCTCGTGCAAACCCTGCGACCCAAACATCTTCTGGCGGATTTTCAAACTCCGCAGCGTTTGTAACCCCAAGAACATCACCAACCGGCTTTGCCACATACTCCCCGCTCACGCCGTTTACTGCGACAGTATAGGTTTCACCCTCTACAAACCCGGCAAAGGACGCATCGTCAAGCGTTAGAGCTCCGTTTCCGTGTGCTTGCCCATCCTCTACGCTCATCACCCCGTGGCATATCTGCGTGGTGGTCGTTTCCGTTGTGCTCCCGAGGTAAAACTTATACGCCGGGAGCATCTTAATGACCATTGCCCGCAGGCTGGTCAGGATGGCCTTGATGTGATTGGTGGTCAAGGTTAGTTACCTCCGGATGTGTTGCCGCCTTTGATACTTTGCCAGTTGATTCGCTTCGCCACGCCGTCCACGATAACAAGGATATCCGCATCTTCGGGGATTTCCGTTATTTCTTCCAAATCTGCCACGTCTCTAAACTCAATCGCCATATCAATTTCCTTTCACATCAAAATAATTTTGTCTTTGGCGCACAGGATTGCTCCTGCGCTGGTTACTGCCGGGAGGGTGTCCGTGTCTATCAGGCATTGGAGGATGGTGTCATCGCTCAGATCGTCCCCGCCGCCACTTGCCGCCGCCTCGTTTATTGCGCCCACCAGATTATCCTTGTCCTTGGTTTTCAGGTCTGCAAGGTCGCCGATCTGGTTCTGCAAATCCTCCAAAGTCTTTTGGTCGGTCGGGGTAAACACATAATCGCTGGGCTTGTTCCGGGGGATGACCGGGAACACTTTTTCTGTTTTTGTGTACCCGTCTAAGGCCGTACCCACCCATGCGTACACATGGAGAGGTCGACCGGTTTGTAGCAACTCGTCCGGGATGGTGCATACCCCGTTTACAATGTCCACGTCCACACTACGGCCAAAAAGCTTATTCGCAAAATGCGCCTGCCCGACCGCAGAATCATCAAACTGTATCTGCCGCCCGGTGTCCCATTGGTACAGTTCCCTTCGGCCATCTTTTAAGATGATGTTCATGGTTTATCCTTTCTTATAGTTCGGCTGGCATTTCCGTTTTTGGGAGCGGGTCGTGTATATAAGCCCCGTCCACATAGCGGTTGTCGTAGATGTCTCCTGCAGGGAGGGTGTCCACCAGCACAGCGCCCTCCTTGGCGTACTGGGCATATGTGGCAGACAGGATCCTCCCGTCCGCATCAAGGTTGAGTGCATACATCAATAGATCCCCCAAATCTGGTACAGGATGCATTCCGTGTTGTCTTGCTTCCCGGTCATCCTGTTGTCGCTTGAGTTGTAGTCATAGCCGTAGGCGTTGCCGATATGCACCTTGCCCCCGGCCACTCGGTTAATAATCCTCGTCTGTAAGGTGATATGGAGCTTGTTGCTTATGGTCGTCCAGTGCGCTTCTGTCAGCACGCCGCCCCGATCCGTGTTGTCGAGGATAAACCCGCCGTTTGTGCCCACGCAGAGCAAAAACGGACAGTTATCGTCAATATCGATATCCTGCGGGGGGAGCGTAGAGGTAGGGCTTGCGTTTGTCCAGAGCACAACAGGCTTTCCCCACGCGCCGATACCTTCACGGGCTGTCGCCGGTGTGTTTCCACCCGTGCCGCCGTACTCCACGGCAAACGGTGCGCCCAATGCGGCAAGGGCCTCCGGTATGGTCTTGCCCCCGGTTCCGCCGCTCTCCACTCCGAGAGGGTCGCCCTCCAAGGTCACAGCGCCCCGAAAGTAAGCGTCAAAGTGGCAGTCAAACCCCGCTCTGGTCGGCGGCATGCCCATGGATACTCGGTCACGGTTCAAACCGATAAACAGGGAGCCGGTGACAGGTTGCAGGATCTCCGCTCTTACAGGAGCAGCACCCAAAGCATCTGTGACGGTCAGCTCCACGGTGTAACTGCTGGCCTTGTCTATCTCCCCGAAGATATACGCCTGACCGCTGGCAGCATTGCTCTCAATGACGCTCCATGCCCCGGTCGACTTGTACCGGAGTACCGCTACCGCCGTGTTGTGCCCGCCGCACGGGGCTATATCATATGTGGGCGTGGCGCTTCCGTAAGTTCCCCCGGCATCGTCCGGGGTTCCGTCCTCGGCGCATCTGTATACGGATAAGCCGATAGCAGGTTGATAATACTGATAGCACGTCTCCGTGACAGTGGCAGAGGCAGTCCGGCCCCGGCTGTCCGTTACCGTCACCTTGTAGGTCAGCTCCCCCGTAGCGGTCAGGACGTTAGAGGTGCATTCAGCATTCGCCCCGCTCTGTGCCGCTCCCGGCCCGGTAAATGCGTACCCGGCTATGGTCGCTCCGGTTCCCGGCTGTGCGGCGGCGGTCAGCTTGATCTGGCTGTATCCCTGCAAGGCAATGCCCCAGCCGTTCACCGTCTCATTGGCGTTGATTATCGTTTTTGCCAACGTAACCGTGGGAATAACTGTGTCCGGGACAACCGCGTAAAAATAGGCCGTTGCAACACCTCCAAGTTGTGCCCCGGATGCATCGTATGTCCACAACTGCACCGTAGCCGTGCCCTTGGTCGCATTGGGCACTTGCGTCACCCACGATGCCGGGAGCGTAAAGGTGCAGGAGGCCCCTACGTTCTCAAAGGTCTGTGATTCCGTTCCCAGCGTGATTTTCACCGTGTGGGTGTAGCTGGTGCCGTACCGCTCAATGGTCACTGTTCCCTGTGTGGTGCCGTCCATGGGCACGTTCTCGGTCACGCTGGATATGCTGCTGTTGGCCGGGTCATAACTAATGCTTACGCCGTAGATCTCGCTTGTCCCGGCGTAGTTGCTCACATTCCCGTCCCGGTATTTCCCGATGCAGAGCACAAACGTTCCGCTGCTCCGGATAGCGTTGAGCATGGTGTCCGTCAGGGTTATGGTGGTGGATGTGCCGTTAAGGGTGGCGGTCATGTACACCTCATCCGCCAAATCCTCAATAAACCCGGCCTCCCTCTGCACGGCGATGAAAATCGGGAAGTCGGTCACGCTGGCATGAGTGAGGATAAGGGAGCCGCTTCTGACCGTGTTCGCGTCCAGCGCAAAGGACGCTATCCGCTGGTAGGTTTTTCGAGCCGAAGAAAGGGAGTAAGTACAGGTGCAGCGCACCGTTACCGTGTAGGTAGCGCCGCTCTCCACGCTGGTGGTGGTGTAGCTGTAGCTTTCCCCACTTCTTCCTTCGTTGGAATACGCATTGCCTATGAGCGTGCTTGTCCCGAGGGAGTTTGTGCCGTTGGACAGATACCATGTGCCGATGGTGCCCCGGTTATTGCTCGCTAACTGGAAGGAGATAGCCGCTTTGGCGTTGGCCTGTGCCGCACTGGTAGCAGTTTGCAAGGTTCTCCCCGTTCCGGTGGCCGTAGCCGTGGACGTAAACCCGCCCTTGGTGCGCTTACCTATGGTGTTGATGCCCGTTTGCATTGTGGCAGATAATATAGGCATATGTCCTCCTTACGACAATCGTCCGATCATGCCCACGGCGGTATTCTCTCCGCTGCCGAGGATATAAAAATCCATGAGCCGCCCGGTAGTGCCGATGGTCAGTTGCTGGATCTGAGACTGCACCACGTACAATTTTCCGGCAGAAAAATACGCTATGGCGTTGTTCACGGAGACAGTCTTTTCATCCCCTGTAAAAAAGTACAGGATATCGTTTTCCAGCTTTAGCTTGATCTGGCTGGTGCTCTCTCCAATGACGATACCGCCGTTTACCGTGGAGGTTTGGGCCATGAGCCGGATAAAGCTGTGGATTTCGGAAAACTGGCGTGTGGTTTCGCCGTCTAAATCGCTCACAGTTTCCGATATGCTGGTAAAGGATGCTTCTATTTGCCCGGCCAGGATCTCAAACCGGGATTGCATGCTGGATCTTAATTGTTCCAGGTCTCCCGTTGTGGCGTACTCCTGCAACGCCTCCATGATGATGGCCTGGGATTGTTGGATCAGCTGGGTTGTATTTTGTGCGCTGTCGGATATGGCAGACCTCAAACTGTCTGCCGTCATTTCCAGCTCCTTGGTGATCCTTCTGGTTTCGGTCACCGTGTACTGGGTGACGCTGCTTACCCCTTGATCCATGGATACGATGGTTCCGGCAATGGAGCTCCTCACGCTGCCGATATCCACGCTTTCATACCGATTCTGTAAGGCGTTGTAGCGCGTTTTAACGACCTTGGCCTTAGCAGATATACCCAGTCTGGAAAAATAAACGCCTACAACGTCTCCCAGATTCACGTTTTCTACAAAATCTTTGGATTGGTACCAGGATACCGTGGTGCTTATGGTCGGCACCCCGGGATCATGGTTGGAGATGTATTCCTGTGCTTTCTGCGTCAGCTCTTCGGCGGTGGGCTTGTTTTCAAATTCTTCCGTCAGGTCTAACAGCAAAATCCGGGTAAAATCAAATTCGCCCTCCACCGGCACATACGAGCTGCCAAGGTCGGCGCTGCCCTCTTCTTCCGAGTACCAGTACGGATATACCCCTGTATATACACCGCTGCCATCTTCTTCTTGGCTTACGTCCGTCATGTTTTTCCCGTACCGGATTGTCACGCCGTTGTCCTCCCCACGGTGGGCCCATAATTTTACCTGGTAGCGGTCAAACTCCAGCTCCCCGCCGTAGGTGTCCAGTAAGCTGCCTCTTTGCCCGGCCACCAAAGATCGGGCAGAAGAAGGATAGGCCACAACAAAGTCAGAGATAACCGTCTTGTCCGTTTCATACTCAAACGGATTCTCGGTAACGGCGTTTGTTTTCATCCCTTCCAGAGCGGACGCAAGGGAGGGAGCGTTAAAAGGCTCTATCACAATGCCGCTCAGGTCATAGCTCAGGTGCTGGGCATTGATAGTCACCACCCCGTTTATGGGACGACTTATCTTGTACACCCTAAAGGGCTGGGGCCTTGCGGTAGGATTGGGCTTTGACATGATAAGGGAGCGCAAAGTTATATCCGCATAATGCAGACCATTCAACCTGTACTGCATTTCCAGTTCAAATGGCCCGTTTAGTGTTTCCTCCACCACGCAGGAGATGCAATCCGACAATGCCCCCAATCCATTGGTATCCCACGCCGCAGCAGTGGGAGGATACAATCTCGGATAGTTCATAGCGTCCACCATCTGGGGGTGATCTTCACGGAGGTCACAGTCCCCGTCCAGCTTATATTGTTTGCCCCCTCACATAACACCGGGAAGTCCGGGGCATTGATTATGCCGTTCAAATTTGTGCTGCCGTTATAGGCGTTCTGGGTTTCGCTGTCCAGCGTGATTTTGCTTTCCAGCCCAGTTATCTCCACATCCACATTCCCCACCGTCAGGGTGATATCTCCGGATCCGGTCACTTCGATCAAAGGCAGCGCCTGGAACGGATTGGGCCCGGTCACGCTTCCCGCCGCCGTAAGGGTTACAGGGGTTTCCCCGGATACCAAAAATCGCCTTGGGTCGCAGTTAAAGGAGATGGTTGCCCGGCCAAAGCGGTTAAGGATATTTTCTATATCCACGGGCCCCTCGAAAAAAGCGAGGCGGAAGGTATCCGCCTCGTAGCTGTCCTCTAATCTTTGATACCCCACAGGCCCGGCCAGCCATGCCGCCGCTGCTTTGGCAATGGTCGGCAGTTTGGGCTGATCTGCGCTCAGATAGACCATGTACTCCTGTGCGTAATTGTTGTATCCGCCCAGATCCTCCACCATGTCCCCGGACTTGCCCGGGATGGAGGTTATAAGGAGCTTCTTCTGCGCGTAGGTTCTTCCGGGGTATCTTTCTACGATGACCTTCACGTCATCGCTGGATTTTCCCGCCCATTTGATCATTGCCACACCGCCTCTCTTCGGTTTACTTCGGCCTGCATTCTGCGCATGACTGCATCTGCCAGGGCATTCACGTCCTGCCCCTCAGCGCCGTATACCTGTATGTTGATGCCGCCCCAGTTGGTGGTTGTGCTGCCCCCGTTTACGGATCCTCCGGTTTCGGGGATATTATCCCATGCGGTCTGCGCTCTCTGGATAGACGCATACGCCGCTTCCGACAGCCGGGAGGAGGCACGGGTAACAAGGGGGATGCTCTTTTCAAATCCTAACGCAAACCCTTCACCGTCATACTTGCCCAGCCGCATATATTTCTTGGACGGGCTCTGGATCATATCGGATCTGGCCAAGCTTCCCTGCCCGGCAGCAGACAATCTTGCAGCAGCAGCGCCTACTCTACCGGCCATGCTCTCAATGCCTCGCGCGTAGCCTTCTCCGCAGTTCACACCGAGTTCGTAAAATTCGTTGGGGTTAAGCTGTCCCTTCGCCGCCGTGGTGGCGTCTGCAAAATTCCCGGCAAGTATATCCTTCAGCTGCCCGGTTTCCCGCATGGCCGCAATGATTTCTTCAATTTCTTCATCCGTGGCCGTTCTCAAGGCTTCCAAAGCGGCGGCGGATTCCATGGAGCCATCCGCAAAGGTGGCTGCCAGCTCATTCACGCCGTCAATGTTCCGGCTGGTCAAAGCGTTAAAATTACTTGTGTAATTCTTAAAGTATTCTATCTGGCTCTTTTTGGCCGCGATCATTTCCTGCACGGAGGTTTTGGTCTTATTCTCGACCTTATCCCACTCGCCAAACTGCCCATCCAGACTGCTCCGGGCCGCCTCGTATGTTTTGTCATATGCCGCCTGGGCTTCCTCCATGGCCTTGGTCTGTGCTTCCACCGCCTCCTGTGTTTTCTGTGCGGTGACTTCGGTGGTAGCCGCAACCTTTTCCTGCGTTTCTCCAAGTCCTTCTATTTCGGCGTTGGTTTTTTCCACCTCTGCGCCCAGCTCGCCCACTACCACTTGTTGGTTTGCAAGAGCCACGCTTAAACTTGTGATGTCATTTTCAATTTGTACCTGCTCAAAAGATTTAAACGGGCTTCCGGTGTCTATCTCTGCAAGCCTTTGTTTTAGTTCTGCCAGCTTGGCCGCTAAGCGTTCCTGCTCTTTCAGGGCCGCATTGTACTGTACCTGTACGTCCACGGCTTTATTCATCAGGGCATTGGCTTCTGCCTCCTTGACGCGCATTGCTACCAATTCCTTCAGACTGGATACATTCGCGTCTATGAGGCCGGTTTGCTCGTTGTACAGATCGGCCAATTCCGGCATGACCTCCACAAGCCTGCTGGATACTTCTTTCAGCAGTTCCGTTTCTCCCGCCGTCCGATTTGTTTTCTGCGCCAGCTTTTCGTACGAGGCGATAAGTGCAAGACTTTCGTCCTGTGTATCTCTGGCCGCAGACACCGCATCATTGTAGGTGGTGTTTATAGATTCCAGATTTCGCTGGAGCATCTGGGTTTTTATAGCCGCTTCCTGTGCCGTCCGGTAATATTCGTCCGTTGCCATTCTCGCGTCATGGATGGAGGTTGCAACCGCTACGGCAGCTCCGGACAAAGCTACAAGCGCCGCAATTCCTATGGCTACCTTGGGGGATCCCAGCTTTTCAACAAACCCGCCCAGCCCCTCGGACATTTTTTTAATGTCGTCGGCCTGTTTGGCCAAAGACGTAAGCCCGGATAATGTTTTCACACCGGCCACCAGACCGCCGCCCACAAGAGCAACGTTTTTCATGGTGGTCAACATTCCGCCCAGGGATTTATCCAGTTCTCCGCTTTTCAGTTTGAGCGTGTCTACTACATTGGGGATGGATGTCGCCGCTCTCTTTATGACCGGTGCCACGTTGTTGTAGACGTTTACAAAACTATCCGCTACATCTTCGGTCAGCTGCTCCACGTCAGACTCAGAGTCACCCAAACCGGCCACAAAAGACTTAAATGATGCAGACAAAGATCCCAAAGAGCCCTCTATGGTTTCCGCCGCTTCCCGCCTGAAATTTCCCGCGTATTTGGTGGTGCGCTCGAAAAAGTACCGCATGGACAATTCAGCCTTTTCGGCGTTGGTCATCTTGGAAAAAGCTTTATCCATGCCCAGCTCCAGCCGATAGGCTTCCAGTGTCGTGGCATTCATTGCCACGCCCAGGTTATCCATCATAGTATAATTACCCTTGGCCGCGCCGGTAACGGCTTCCAGCGCCGAGGATACATCAATACCCATGACAGAGGCAGCGTCCGCCGCTCTCTCTATGGCAAGCGTGGTCAATTCCATAGACCTTTCCACGCTCAGCCCGGAGCCCTGAAAAAGTGCGCCCATCTTATTGGCCACTGCCAAATATTCTGCCTGAGACGTGCCCAAGGTCTTGGATGCGGTTTTAGACGTTTGTACAATTTGGTCGGCATAGTCGCCAAACACCGCCGCCGCACCGCCTACGGCCTGCTCCAATGCACCGTAAGCCTTAACAACCTGCGTCCCCAAAGTCGTTGCAACGGTCAGAGATGCCGCCGAAAATGCAAGCGTGACATTCAGCGCCTTATTCAGTTTATCTGCGTAAAAGGCAACCTTCTCCGCCGCTTTCTTGGTTTCTTCTGCTTGCCTCTTTTGAGCCTCCGCCAGGTCTTTTTCTTTCTGGGCCGCGTCCGATGCTTCGGTTTGCAGATCTCCCAATTCCGCATTAAGCTGGTTGATGGTGGCCGAGGTGTTATTGATATCCGCCTGCGTCTTTGCAATGGCGTTACCCATGTCCTCATAGGCGCGCTGGGCGGTTGTAACCTCTTTACTTCCCTCCCCGTATTGGGCCTTTACTTCCTCCAGCTGCTTTCCGTAATTCTGGTATTGCTTCTGCTGCTTCGCAAGTAGGTCGGTGAGGGTGGCAAGCTTGTTTTTCTGGTTTTCAATTTGTTTTGTCAGTATGGGGATCTTTGCGGCGGCTTTCTGCTGTGCGGTGGCGTTTTTGTCAAAGGAGGATGCCAGTAATTTCAGCTCGGAGTCCAGCTCTTTATCCGCCTGGGTGATGCTTTTTATCGCCCGTCTATATTCCTGCTCGCCCTCTATGGCGATCTTTGTCTTTATGTCGCTTGCCATGGGTTACCTCAGTTCAAAAATGTCAAAATCTGCCGGAGCTTCTTCTTTTTCCTTCGCCGTGCCGTTATATACGGCAAGGCAGGAGATCATATCCACAAACTCCCCGTACCGGGTGGACAAAATCTCCTGCCTTTGCATGCCTAACTTACGCCCGTAAAACAGGGCCCAGGATAGGGTCAATCGCCGTCTGGTCTTTTTTTTTGAGATTCCAGCTTGACGGTGACGGCGGTATCCACATCAAAGCATTTAAACACTTTTTCCCTGAGGAGGATGTACTCCGGCATTTCCAGCCCAAACACATCCTCCACGGTCAAATAGTGTTCACCGTCTGCGCCTTTGCTCAAAATAGAGATGATCTGCGCCCACGTTCTGGTTTGCTCTTCGTAGGACTTTCCTTCGCCCGCCAGCAACAGACCCACATTTCCAAAGTCCTCATCTTCGCAAAGTTTAGCGATCTCAATGGACGCGCCTACTGTCAACGCCAGTTTTTCCTCCATCGTCATATCCTCAGTCGGTGATGTTAAGCAGCTGCTTGATCACAGCCACCGCATCCTCCCGGCTTTCCAAATCGTCCACATGGTACTGCCAGTTGTGGGCGGTAGTGTCATCCCTAAAGATCTGAGCCGTGAGGGGGGTGTTCTGCCAGTCGATGGTTTTCTCCTGCGTGGCAGCGGCTACCGCCTCGGGGTTAAACTTGGCCTTGGTCAGTACAATACCCCGCCAGGTAGTCACGCCTCCGGATCTGCGGCGCTGCAAGCACCCAATGCCCACATAAGGAGCCTGGGCGGAATCACCATACTTGTAGACGCTGGCTTTTTTGCTTCCGCCAGCGCCGATGGTCACTTCCTCCGCAGCCGGGAGGCCCATAACAAGCGCCTCAGTCTCACCCAGCAATCCGTCAATGGTGATGGTGGCCGTGCCATCGGAAAACTCGCCGGAGGCATTTTCTGCCGCCTGGTTATCGGCATAAAAAATGTTATCCTCCGAGAAATTCACATCCAAAGACAGGGACACGCCGCGCCCCAGGGGAACGCCTGCGGAGTAGGTGGTAGTGCCGCCAGTGTTGCTGTACTTAGCAACGAAGACATCGCTAAAACCGGTAATTACTCTTCCGTTTGCCATATTCATTTCCTCATTTCATGATTTTGTTTACTTCTTCTTCGTAGGTTTCCAGCATCTTTTTTTGTGCTGCCGCCTTGGAGCTCCGAACCGTTTTTTTGATAAAAGGATAGGCACGACGAAAAGACGTTCCACGCTCTACAGATCTGGCTATAAGCTGGTTGGGCTGTCCGCCAGGATACTTTTTTGTTCGGATCCCGTTATACCCGTCAAATCCGATTAATACGTTGTAACCGTCATTTTCGTGCTTCATCGGGGTGATGCCAAAACTCTCTTCAAGCCCCTGCTTTTGTAGGGGCTGAATACCATACACCGGGTTTTCCGGCGTGCCAATGCGGTTATCCGTTGGGATACCCTGTATAGCCTGACGCATATTGTCGGCCACCACGCCAGCCCCTTCATACAGAGTGCGCCGGATGATCTCCGGTGCCTGTATGCTCAATTCTTCCAGTTCGTCTATTTTATCTTCCAGCCCTCTAATGGTCATCTTCGCCATATCAGACAACCTCCCAATCCCATGAGTAGTGGATCAGGTTGGTTTCTTCCTCATACAGCGCATCCGTCAGCTCCCAGGCCATTTCCATGGACTCCATGGCTTCCTGCACTTGATCCACTACCGGATCAAATTCAGTTTGCGTATAGTAGTCCACTTTGCCGGTTATGCCCTGCTCGGCCTTGTGGTTGTCGGCTTCAAAGCCGTTATCGCCGTCCTCGGCCCACACCAAAAAAGGGGCCTGTAATCTGGGCCGCCAGTAGTGGTATGTATTGGGGGTTACCGCTGCAAAGGTCTCGCCGATGGCTTTAAGCCGTGATTGCAGAGATGTCATACAGATCATCCACCTTTCTGAGTGTCAGGTCGGTGACCTTCAGTCCGTCATCATCTAACAGGTGCTGCACGTTGTCAATCCGGTATTGCTCTCCGGTTTCCAACACTGCATACATGCCTATCTGGATATTTGGGTCAGCCCACACCCTCACAAGCATATCAATCTGCTGGTTTACGCCTTGCGCCGCGTAATACCGGCCATAGCCTATTGTTCTCGCGCCGTAAAAATGCCGCCAGAGCTCTTGCAGCTGTGCCTTGGGCATTTTCCCCTGATTAGGAGGATACTCAAGGCGGCATATGGTCAGCAGTCCGTCATCGTAGGTCATTGGGACACCTTCCCGCTAAACAGTCGGTTGTTCAGCGCCCACCGCAGCATTCGGGGCATGGGAGGGTTGTCCTCCGCCCTCTTGCGATAGAGATACGCGGCATACATCACTATCAGCTCGTTATCCTCCGGGGTGTCCTGCAAGCTGATTCCCTCCCGGGATATTAACTCCCGGGAGGTCAAGAGGAGGTGTGCAAGATAGTCATCGTATACCGTGGTGATCATGCTGAGGTTAAGCTTCAGCAGCTTCAACAGATCCGCCTCGGTCATGCGCTGCCTCAGGACTTGGTGATGGTGACGGTGTACACCTTAACGGCGTTGCCGTTTTTCACGGTGATGCTCAGGGGCTTGGTGCCGGTGACGGGAGTGAGGGTTTCGCCGTTTACGATGTTTTTGCCGTTATAGGACAGTGCCACGTTTGCGGCAGCCTGGGCAGGAGTGGCAGCTACGGCAGCGGCAGCGGTCATGGTGGCGGCGTAAGCGGTGGTAGCCGCGTCAAAGGACGGGGACAGGGTAAGCCCGCTGATTCCGTCCAGATCTGCATCATTGGCAGTGTCGGCGGCAAAGTCCATGGAGGTGGTCACATCGCTGCCGTTGATGTTGATAGCCACAAAGGCGCCGGGGATAACGGGAGCGCCGTCCGCTCTGGCCTTGCCCCGGAAAACGGTGTTATCCTGGATAAACTGTACCTCCCGGCTGGCCTCGATGCTCATGCCGGCGCGCTGGACAAACAAGTACAAATCGCCATAGCCGCCGACGATATCGCCATCAGGCATAAACTCCAATACCTCGATGTCGCCGGAGACGATAGGCAGGATGCCGTACACGTTAGCCACCACATCACCGGAGGCAGTAAAGGTGATAGCCTTGGATTTCAGCAAGGCATAGGTCTTGGAGTTCATGGCCCAGAACTGATTGCCACGGCTGTAACGGGTAAAGGTGTTACCAGCCGCCACCTGCAAGGCCGCCCAGAACTCAGCGCCGGTCTTGTTGCTGGCGATCTGCTGGATGTTGCTGGTGTGCAGGTCAACCCAGGCAGGAGCGTTGGCAGGATAATCGGCAGGCTTGCTCTGCTGGGCAAGACGGGTCACAATGCCCAGAGGCATTCTGTTCGCCGCACCCTTACCGTACAGGATAGCCTTATCCTCCGCCAGGCCGATGGCTTCCGCCAGCATCTCCACGATCCAGCTGGCAAGGTTCACATCGTTGTCCTCCAGCAGGCTGTTGCACACAGGCACATAACCGGCTACTTTGTATCCGTCCAGAGTAATCTGGTTAAACGCAAAGGTCAGTTCGTTGATGGCCGCGCACATTTCAGTCCACACAGCTTCGGGGACGGTTCCGGCAATGGTCTGCCGCGCTTCGCCGGAAACGTTACGCACGCGCACCCGCCGCAGCAGCTTGCTATAGCGGTACATGTTCTCGGCGATCAGATCCAGCATGACCACGGGGATAGTCAGCTCGCCGCCAGTGATGGCCCGGCTCTGGCCCTTCATGCTTCTGAGTTGGCCCAGGAATTCTTTTACCTGGTTGTCGCCCAGGATCATGCTACGCTCTTCTATGGTAAGAGCGTCAAACGCCCGGACGCTCATATCCAGGCTGCGTACATTGGTTTTGATGTGCATCTTGTTGCTCCTCTCGGTTTTCTTTTCGGGTTCGGGAGCCTTGCGCTCCAGGTCGGTAAGGTCTTTTTCAAGCCCTTCGATTTCGGCGTTGAGGGTATTCACCGCCTCTTCGTGGGCCTTTTTCTCCGTGTCAAACCTCTCCACTTCCTCAGATACGGCTTTCTGGGCTTCTTCGTCCTCAGCCTCACCGATAGCGGTTTCCAGTTCCTTTTCCCGGGTCTCAAAGTCTTTATCTTTGGCCCTGAGTTCTTCCAGCTGCTTCTTTTTCAGGTCGATAGACCGCCGCAGCATGATGGTTTTAAGTGCCATTTGCAGCTCCTTTCAGCTTGGCGGTCATTTCATCCCGCCATTTTTTTACTTGTCGTTTCTTGATTTCGTCCCGCTCTGCTTTTCGAGCCTGCACGCCGGTATCCTCGTAAGCCGGAAAAGTCACTACGGACACCTCGTACAGTTTGACCTTGCGGATGTGCCAGGCAGCGGGTTCCCCGTCTTTGTACTCCACGTACTCATCCGTGATGTCAAACCCAAAGGAGCACTGAGACACGTCCCCGCGTTTTACACGTTCATACAGGTTTACCGCGTCCTGGTCAGCCTGATTCACAAGGATGCTGCCCCAAAGACCTCTTTCATCCAGTCGGAGGGTCAGCGTGCCGGAGATCGTGCGCCCCAGCACCAGAGTAGTATCATGGTTGGTAAGGGCCCGCACATCTCCGTCCGTTTCGCCGTCAAACGCGCCGGGGTCTATGGTTTCATATGCTCCATCCCATAACTCATACCGGCTGTTGTATACGGCAAAATATCCTTCAATGTACAGGTTCCCGTCCTCCGCCCGGGTGTTAAAATCCCCGTTGCGGGAAATAGCGTAGCGTTTACAGATCATCTGCACCGCCTCCGTTCAGTTTGTTTTGTTCCCCGATCATTCCCCGGGGGATGTAGTTCTCCAGGATAACCAATTCGTCCAGCCCGTCCATGGGAGACAGGCCCAGCCAATCCCTAACCTCATTGCCTGTCATGATGCCGCGCACAAACTGGTCATCTGCCACCCGTGCCAGGTCGGTAAGGTCATAGTTGTACAGGCTGCGATTGTTAAAACGGAAATACAGATCCGGACTATATAAGAGCTTCCGCGTTAATTCCTGCTGGATGTTCTGCGCTAAGGGCATAATGCGCGTGGAGATAAAACTGTTCCACGCTTCCCGCCTGAAGTCTCCCACGCCCAGCACAAACGGCGGTACTCCAAGGATGGTGGCAACCGTCTGCTTGTCCAGTTTTACAAAGTCCGCCAGTGCAAGATCAGACAGGGTCAGGGGTTTAACTTGCTCCACGGAAAACTGCTCCGATGGTATCAGCCAGGGTTCCCCGGCTTCACCGCTCATGGCGTAGCTTTCCAACAGTTTTTTTCTGCCGTCAGGGCTGGAAAACTCATCCGTCAAAGCGTCCACTTTGACGATTATGGACGGTTTCCACTTTGACGACATAAAGCCCCGTTCCGTTGCCGATGCCTGTTTAAGGTTTGTTGCAACGCTCGACAAGGCTATCTGGTATCCTTCGCCCAGCCATGGGTAATAACTCCCGGGGTTGGCAACAAAATGGAGCACGTCCTCCGGATCGTATTCCTGCCCGGCCACAATCACCTTGTAGCCAAACGCCCCATCCGGGACAAAGGACGCAAACGCTGGAGGGATAGGCATTAGCTGCCGAATATACCCGCTTTCCGTCCTTGGATATACAACCGCGTTCCCGTGCCCGTCCAATAACATGGTACGCACGATCCACTGTACAAAGTTGGATCTGGTCATGTACTTGTTGGGGTTTATGTCTACTCTCCGGCTCAGCTCATTGACTATGCGCACATCGCCCCGGTCGGTATTCTGCATAAGATGGATGGTCATGGCTCCGATCAGCCGTGCAATGGTATCCACCGCCGTTATGATCTCCGGGTTATGTGCCAGGTTTGTATATCCGGCACACGCAAGAGATGCATCATCGCCAGCCCAAAAACCGACTATTCCGCGCTTTTTAGGTTCCGCCCTCGGTGCCGGACGGCTTCTGTTCTTTTTACTCACTCTTCATTTTCTCCCCACCATTTTTTCCCGGCCTTGGATCTCTCAAGGCTCTCAAGGTAGCGGATGCAGGCAAAAACTGACGCATCAAACAGGTCAATGCGGTGTTCCGGCTGCACCTTGTCATATTGGATCATGTCATCCGTTTTCTCCACGGCTGACACGTTCTCCACGCAGTATTCATACGCTTCGCTGTGCAGGTAGTACAGGCTTCCGTTCTTCGCACATTGTTCAATGTGGCGGAAGCCTTCTGATTTTTTGTAGTAATACTGAGGCTGGTCGATGATCTTAAATCCTGCCTCTTTCATGCCAATAAAATATTCCCGGCAGAATTTGCGGTCATGGCCCACCTGCCGGATCTTAAATCCCTTTTTGCGCATGGCCACAAACCAGTTGACCACATCGGCATGGTTGACGGTCGGGGTGTTGCACATGGTCAGCCACCCGTCATCCTGCCAACCAAACAAGGGTATATTGTCCTCATCCGCTTTTTCGTGTGCCCTGACAACCGGAAAAAATGCATGGGAGATAATAATATCCGTCCCTTTGTAATTCCCGTACAAACATGCTGCCGTCAGGTCGTGCAGCTTGGAAAGGTCAGCGCCTCCGTACCAGTCAATGGGCAGCTTCGCCAGTTCGTCCAGCGTCCAGGTGTATTTCTGGTCGCTCTTCCTAAATTCATCGATATCAAAATAGGCCCGCATAGCGGAGGAGTACACGTTCAGAGATTTTGCAAAAAAGTCCTTCCGCTGCTGCGGATCGTTAAGCGCCTGTAGGCTGTCGTTTAAGATCTCCGCAGGCCGGATGCTCACGCCATAAGCCGGGTTCGCCATTTCGTGGATCTTCGGATCCGTAAAATCTACGCTCCC